>Ga0163161_10000017_pt1 | contig 232711 bp, 209 predicted proteins | sample S45metaG_FD_129847 | JGI IMG/M metagenome (GOLD analysis project Ga0163161, IMG submission 129847) | Switchgrass rhizosphere microbial communities from Kellogg Biological Station, Michigan, USA - S4-5 metaG | ecosystem: Host-associated > Plants > Roots > Rhizosphere > Soil | place: USA... | reverse complement strand
GATTCAAGGAGAAGGCAGAGGACTAATGCACAGCATGGTTCTTAACTAGCGAAGTCTAAAGTTCACCTCTGCTTTCCTTTGAATAAAATTAAAGTTTTTTATCTAATCCAAAGTAAAGGCGAAATCTCCCGACTTCGTACCCGCTCCAATATTTTTTTAATTAATGCAACGTTCTAGTATTGTCGCTACGAAGTTGGGAGATTTCGCAGAGCTTGGGTTTTCCACCTACCGTTTTTTAACACAAGAGTGAAATGAAAAGCAATTGTGTTTTTTAAATAATCTCTAAAAGAAATTTCTACTGTATCGCTATTTATAGAATCAAAATTTAATATAAGTATGTTTGTTTTACTTGATTTTAAATTTGTAATTGTTTTTCCATCAACAACCATATAATCACTATTGTTGGGTATTTGTTCATTTGTATAAGTTCCTATTTTGGTGAGAACAATTTTGTCAGTCTTTTTTAGAGGTGTAGCGAAAACATTATCGATTTGCAAGACATTTTTGTGCTTTAGCTTATAATATTTAAATTTTATGTCGTCTATTGTGTTTGTTTTTATACCTGTTCCGCAATCTATATTATGGTATCTTTCTGTTGCTAAAAATGTTATGTCTGAAGACTTATATTTATCTTTAAATGTTGCTATAATTTCATCACCTAATTGTTGTTGGTTTTCAATAAGTTTCTCTTTGAATATGAAAAAATTGTTGGGTACAATTAATAAAACTATTGATAAAATAAAGAATAGAAATAACATCCCTAACACTACTCTGATAAACTTGTTTTTCATCATTTTTATTTTTTTTAAATTATACAAGTAGTTGTTTTACCCACATCCTTTGAAGTCTTTCGATAGCGAAAATAGTATTAAAAGTTGAATGCTTTACAAATACTTTCTACTTCGAACCCGCTGCAATATTCTTTTTGATTTTATGTTGTTGCGAAGTTGGGATAGTGTACAGAGCCTGAGATTATGAACTTGCTTTTAAATAAAACGTTTATAAAATTGATGACTATCCTTTGAATCAATTACAATTGTTTTAGCCCAAAGATCTCCAAGCCTTTGATTGTATTTTGTGTTTTTTATTAATAGGATTCCAATTATTCCAAAAAACCAAAGGTCTAATAAATCGACTAAATGTCTTTTAAAAGATTGTCCAAAAGTTAAACTTGTAGTATTATTATCTCGTATAGAAATTACTTTTAAATCAAACATGAGATTCCCAAGAGTTCCTCCAAACTTTAATTCAAATCCAATCATGTAAAAACACCAAATTAATAAGTTTGTTAGCGCCGGAAATCCCGTTAAGCGATATCCGTTTGAAGTTTTTTCTCCAAAATAAAGAAACAAGACAAAAGACATTCCAAACATTAACGTATAATCAATTAATCCTGCAAATATTCTTTTTCTAAGATTGGGTTTGGTAGCAATTTTTCCTTTTTCCATTTATAATTTAGTTTCCTTTTTTTAGATATTGTTTGTAGTATTTAATTCCATTTTCCAACTCCCATTTCCGGGACGATAAAGAATAGGAATAATACCAAATAAGAAAGCAATTTTTCTTTTAAATTTCCAGGTTCCAATAATTTCCGTTTTATTGTCAGATAAAGTTCCGGAATAATATAATGTTGGATGTTTTCCTTCGAGACTTATTCTTTCTCCGTTTGGATTTATCTGAATACGTTTTGGCATTTGTTTTATGAACGAAACTTTGTTTTTTACAATTTTCCCTGTAACTCTTCCTGTTTCTTTCATTCCGCCGGTTTTGATATCATCATTTACAATTCCGTTAAAATTAATGCCATCAAATTGTTCAATTATAATATCGAAATTGGTTTTTTCAAAACCCATTGCTTTTTGTATTCTTTCATTTTCAAACTTATAGTAACCGTTCCAATTTCCTAACATTTTTATTTTATTTTCGATTTATAATTGCAATGCAAAATCTCTTGACTTTGTACTCGTTTTTAATATTCTTATTTAAGAAGCCATATATTTCGCTTCCGCCTGTTGGAAAATAAATTTTATTATTGTCAACAATTGGATTCAATATTCCATAATTAAAGAGCTGAATGAAATTTGTTTTCCCAGTTTTGTAGTTTATTGAATATAGATTTCGTTTCATAGTTCCAAAATACAGATTTTCTTTAAAATTTATAATAGTAGTTTCTGCTGCATCTTTTCTTAAATCAAATGTCCAATTTGTTTCTCCATTTTCGATATTCAAAGAAACTATTTTGTTGTCATATGTGCTTAAAATAACGTTTCCGTTTACGATACAAGGTTCATAATACAAATCGCAATTTAGAGATTTTGACCAAATTTCATTTCTGCTTTTATCATTTAACATCAAAATTTTTCCGCTTTTTAAATCTTTGTTTAGACAAACTAGAAGTCCTTTTTCTGTTTTAAATTGTGTGATTTTTGAGAAATTTTTGTATTCATTTTTCCAAATAATTTCGCCGTTTTCGGTATTAATGGCTAATAGATTAGCAGTATGTTCTGATAAACCTAAATAAATATTATTTTTGAAAAACGCAGGTTTATTCGTTTCTGTAATAATTGAATTTTCAGGTAAAAACCAAATTACTTTTCCGTCCGTTTTGTTTAGTTTACTAAAACCATTTCCCAGAACCGAACCATAAATGTAATTTTCATCTTGAGATAAATCATTTTTTAAATTTATTTCACCATTTATTTCACCATTTATTTTCCATTTTAATTTACCGGTTTTGTCAAGATAAATTAATGTATTTCCGTATTCTGTTAAAAGTAGATTTTGGTCCTCTATTAATGGTTTTTGAAAAGGATTATAATCCGTTTTTATTTTGAAATTTACTTTTGCATTTTCTAAATTTATAGCATAAAAATCCCGATTTAAATTCCCGAAATATAACATTTTGTTTTTAGCAACTAAAGAAGTTGGGATCCATTCAAATTGTTTATTTCTCCAAAGTAATTTTACATATTTCTGATTATCACCAATCGCGTTTTTATTGTCGTTTTTGCAACTCAGAAAAGAAATTAAAAAAGTAGAGATTATAATTTTTGTTATTTTCATTCTTATGATATAATTTTTATTTTTTTACTTAATGTTTTTAGAAATGCAGTATTCTTGAAGACGCATTTATTTATATAAAAAAAGCACAAAATCGAAAATTTGTGCTTTTGTAAATTTATATTTCTAAGGAATTATTTTCCTTTATATAATTTTTCTATATATTCTACTTTTTCTTTTTCAACCTGAACCAAACGTTCGTAAAGTTCAACTACTTTATCAAGAGGATTGAATGTGCAATTGTAATTACCAGCATTAATTACGCTGTCTTTTGTATCGTAATAAGTATTGAAATAATTAAAAACATTTTCTTCCGAAAAGTTTTCAATTGCTTCAACTGTAACTCCAAGAACTTTTGCAATTTCTACCAGTTTTTTGGCATCAACTTCTTCACTTCCTTCAATTCCGGAATAAGCCAATGGCTTCTGCAAGCGCTTCTTGTTTCATTCCTCGAAGCTCCCTGATTCGGCTTATATTTCTGCCAATATGTTTTGGTTTTGTTGCTGTGCTCATACTTCAAAGATATTTTGAAATTATTGGTTTTACTTGACAATTTAGATAGTTAATTTTATATCTAGTAGGTTAGTTACTATTCGTTGTTTGAATTTTTACTTTCATTGTAAATAGTATCAAGCGCTTGTTTAACTGTCATATCACCAAACATTAATCCTACAATGCCTGGTAACGCCATATCCATACCCATTAAATTAGGTAAAATAATGTTTTCAACTATCTGTATGTTAGTCTTTAAGGATTGAAAGAATATACCTGTTTTGAATCTTACTTCTCCATCTTCTAGATCTATTTGGAAGTTTCCTACATCTAAATTATTATTTAAATCATTAATTAGCTCTAAAACTAGTTTTCTTTTTTCTGAAGGAGCGTTTGAACCGCATATTGAATAAAAACTAAATTTACTTTCCTCATCATTGATGTTGGCAATACATTGAAAATTTCCATGTTTTCCACCAACTCCAAAAAAAATAGCATCTTTTTCTGCAATTTCTGAATACTGCCAATTTTCCTGTTTTAAAAATTCAATTATTGTATTATACATTGATTCTTTTATTAAGTATTGAATTTCTTTGCGGGTTAAACCGAACTTTGATATTTGAATTTCGAGGTTGAAGTTGGTTAAAATACTCAACGATTATTTTCACTGATGATAATTCGTGTTTAAAAGTAGTAATAGGATATTGATTCTTATGGAAATAATTATTAGATTTTTCTTGAGAATCTCTCCTTATTCTAATATTAGAAAAAGCATGAGGAATAATATATTCGTTCTCTGATTTACGTCTACTAATAACTTTCAAAATCGCAATTTTTACTTTTGAAATATTATTTGAATCAGAAATATCAAAATATTCTTCTGGAGGTAAATACTTTATAGGAACGTCATCAATTTCAAAAATGTCATGAAGTTTATTTTTTCCGATTTCAGCAATGTATTTTTTTTTTCTTTTTATAGAATTATATAATTCGAATTGATTTATTTTTCCATTAATATATTCGTTCAATGCAATATAGTCTACTCTATAGATAAGCCAACGATTAAGATCGTTATTATGATCTACCCAATCGTATAGGTAGAAATTATCATTTTGAATATCTTGATATAGTACTAATAAAGGACCTTCAAAATAAATGAGATCGGCTATTCGTACTAGATTAGAATCTAATGCACTCTTATTAGTTGTTAATAATTTTTCCATCATCATCAAAGATATTAAAAATATTAATAATTCTTTCTTCTAAATTGGAATCTTCATATTCATGAAAAGTAAAATGACCAGATTCTTTGTTTTTATCTCCTCCTAAACCATCGGACGATTCAATCTTTATTAAGCAAAAAGAATCCCCATATTCTGTTATAAAGCTTTGTCTTAGATGAGCACGTCGCTTAGAGTAGTTTTTGGTATAAGTTTTAATAGCATTACCGTTAGTATCGAAAAGAGAAAGTCCGTACCCTTTACACATCAAATCTGAATCGTCAAGAATTCTTTGAGGAGGATTCTGAATAATATTTCGAGGTAAAAAGTCATTTTTAGTTATTGTAGAATGTATCCAACGATAAGCATCACACTCCATTTCAATATAGGAATCAGGAGGACAATTTTGAGACTGACAAAGATAAGCAGCGTACTTAAACTTTTTTGCTTGCATTCTGCGATTTTATTTTTTTAAAGAGCTAAATTATTAGATTACTTTAGTGATAGACTAACAATATTTAAGTTTTTTCAAATGTAATATTTTTTATTTATATAAAAAAAGTATAAAATAGCCAAGTTTGGCTAAAAAGAGGTTGCCATAATTACTAATATGTGAAAAATAACAAAAAAATCCCGTCTAAATTAAGAGACGGGAAATATATATTGTTTGAGATTAAATTAAGCCCATTATTTAGATTTTCCAAATGATACCAAATACAAAATTTTACTTTTTACTCTTTGATTTAGCTATGCTTTTTATCCAATTGATTGCATCATTCATAGGCTCTTCGGAGTCTGAAAATGCTGTGTTATGCCCCAGGTTTGGAAACAATTTGTGCTCATAATTTTTTCCTTTACCCTTTAATTTATCAAGATTTTCTATGGATAAATTCACAGGAACCTGAATGTCTTTGCCTCCATAAATCCAGAATCCCGGAATTGATAATTTAGAAAGAATATCATTGGGATTTGTGTCCGTAAACTCATATTTATCAGGATCATTGAATACATGTTTTCTTGCATCTTCTTCTGAGTGCGTCTCCCAGAATTTTTTATCTCCATTTGTATAAAATTGGAATCTTAATTGTTCCTTAACCGTTATAAGTGCTCCACTAAATATAGTCATGAATTTAACTTTCTTATTTTTCTCTGCTGTCAATGGAATTATCCATCCAGCTTGACTACCTCCTATTAATCCTATTGGTATTTTATTATTAGACAAAGATTTAGATAAAGCATTTACAGCGGCACTAGCGTCCAGAGACAAAAGATTTAGGTTTGAGAAATCAACATTGTTAGTTCCTACTTCAGGTCCGGCATATAGACCGCTAGATTCTCCAACGCCGCGTTTGTCATAGGTTAAAACTGCAATTCCGTTGTTGGCCAGGAGTGTAGCAAATTTTGTCATTCTCTTTTCTTGTCCTGATCCATGAATAATCACAACGGCTGCCTGTATGTTGTTTGGTGTAAAAATAGTTCCCGCGAGTGAATTTCCTTCGCTAACAAATTTTATTTCCTTAGTAGTAAAATTTGGTGGGATTGCTGATGCATAACTAGTAACAAAAAAAAGCATTAAGAAAGAATACTTGCATAATTTTTTTGCTTTTAGAATGCTTTTAAAAATTGTCAATTTATTTTTATTTTTCATTTTTTCCAAATTCTTTCTAATTGACTAATGTTATAATTTAGTTCTTCTATATCAAGCTAAAATATTCATTTTTTTCTTATAAATTATCAAAGGAACTGTCTTTTATTATGAAAACGTTTTTGCGTCAGGGATCGAGGCGTTATCCTTTTGTGAAGTGGAACGAAGTAAAAGATATAGCCAAAAGCCCGACCCGCCTTTTTTCGGCGGGAGACGCCCAAATGATTAAAATTCAATTTTTCTAAAATCCAAATTCCAATTCTAAAGATTGTAGTTATTTGGTTTTCGCATTCAATAAAATAGGATCTTGAAGATTAATAAATGTTGCTGGATATTTTGGTTCTAATTTTGTTAGTTCGTCAATTTCACTGATCTCTTTTTCGCTTAGTTGAATTTCCTGACAGGCTAGATTTTCTTTTAGCTGCTCGGTTTTGCTAACGCCAATAATAACAGAAGAAACTACTTTTTTTGTTAATAGCCAACTTAAAGAAATCGCTGTAACGGTGGTATTATGACGTTTTGCAATTTCGGTTAATTTGTCAATAACAGTATATCCAAGTTCTCTATCAAAAAGTCCAAGGTCAAAGTTGTTCAGTCGGCTGTCTTTAGGAGTTGGATTGTCTCTTGTATATTTTCCGGTTAAAAAGCCACTGCTTAAAGGTGACCAAACCATCATTCCTATTCCATAATGCAAACTCATGGGGATTATTTCACGTTCAACCTCTCGATTCAAAATGGAGTAGTGCATTTGTGATGCTACGAATGGGCTGTAATGCAGGTCTTTTTGTCGCTGTGTCATGGCAGCTGCTTTCCAGGCTTGATAATTAGAAAATCCAATATATCGAACTTTGCCTTGCTGAACTAAGTTTTCTAAAGCTTTCAAAGTTTCATCAATTGGGGTAATGGGATCGTCATTATGGAGTAACAAAACATCAAGGTAATCAGTTTGCAAATTTTTTAGACTATTGTGGCATTGCTCAATGATATGTTTAGAATTTACGCCAGCATTAAATGCCTGTTCTCCGGTTCTAAAAGATAACTTGGTGGTAATTAATACATCTTTTCGTTTTTTGTTTAAAACCTTTCCAAGAATAATTTCACTTTGTCCATTTCCGTAGCCGTCTGCGGTATCAAAAAAGTTAATGCCATTATCAATAGCACTATCGACTAGTTCGGCTGCTTTTTTTTCGTCTATTGTGGATTGAAATCCAAAATGTTCTCCTTGTCCAAACGTCATTGTTCCAAGGCAAAGCTCAGATACAATTAAGCCAGAATTTCCTAATTGTTTGTATTTCATATTTAAGTTTTTAAGATTATGAATTTATTCAAAAAAATGAAGTCAAAATTCTGTATTATAATTAGTTGTGTAAAAGTAACTTGTGTTTTTTCTGATAGTTTAAAACGAAATTATAAAAAAATAAGATTGATTTTGCAAAGAAAGACACAATTACGGAAACCATTTTTTAGGATCCTTTTGAATTGTTTTTTTTAGAAAAATTCAATAGATTTTCTGAATTTCTGTTGTAATAAAAAAAATCATGCTTCATAAGAAACGGGATTTTTACAATAGATATTCTCTTTTTTTTTTATTTTAAACTGTTGCAGCAACTTCTTGTGGCAACGGAATTTGATTTTTAAGCAAATCTTCGAATGTTTCGTGTTGACGAATTAAGATTTTTTTTTCAAAGTATTGAACATTGTTTTTTTTGTGCGATTTTTTCTATAAAAAAATAAAATAGTTTGTATCTTGGAAAACAATAGCATATTTTCTTATTATTGAAAAAAGGAAGGAAATAATTAAACACAAATAGAATATAATGGATTTAAAAACTCTAACAGAAAAAGTGGTAATGGTATCTGATCAGTATGAAAAAAACTGTAATATAAAAAGAGATCAGGATTGGTATATTTTAAAGCTACAGGAAGAATTGGGAGAATTGACACAAAATTATCTTTCGTATACACTTAGAGGAAGGAATAGGAATTTAACCCAAGAAGAATTGAAAAAAAATATCTCTAATGAATTAGCAGATGTTTTGGGGCAAGTTTTATTATTTGCAAATTATCACAATATAGATTTAGAAAAGTCTATGGAAGATAAATGGTTTTCATATCTCAAATAGATTGGCAATAGGTTCGTTCTGTTATTTGATTCCCTAAAATATATTTGAGTTGTGAGTGCGTCAGGGATAGAGGCGGTATCCTTTTGTGAAGTGAAACGGAACAAAAAATATAGCCGAAAGCCCAGCCCGTTTTTTTCGGCGGGAGACGCCATAAAAATAAGTTTCAGGTTTTAAACCCCAATTATCCACAATCTTATCATTTCTGAAATGACGAACGTGGTGGTAGACCTTGTGGATTCTAAGATTTTGTAGCCTGACAATCCGGAATCTAAAATCTAAACTCAGAAATCTACAATAAAAAAATCCCGTCTCAATTAAGAAACGGGATTCAATAGATATTCTCTTTTTTTTTATTTTAAACTGTTGCAGCAACTTCTTGTGGCAACGGAATTTGATTTTTAAGCAAATCTTCGAATGTTTCGTGTTGACGAATTAAGATTCCTTGTCCGTCTTTCCATAAAACCTCAGCTGGTTTGTATCTTGAATTGTAGTTCGAAGACATGGAGAAACAGTATGCTCCGGCGTTTCTGAAAGCAAGAATATCACCTTCGGTAATTTCCGAAATTTTGCGGTTGTTGGCAAATGTATCCGTTTCGCAGATGTACCCTACAACGGAGTAAAAACGCTCTTTTCCTTTTGGATTAGAAATGTTTTCAATATAATGTTGTGAACCGTAAAACATTGGGCGAATTAAGTGGTTGAAACCACTGTCAATCCCGGCGAAAACTGTGGAGGTTGTTTGTTTTACTACGTTTACTTTTGCTAAGAAGAAACCTGCTTCGCTCACCAGGAATTTTCCTGGTTCGAAAATCAACGTTAAATCTTTACCGTATTCTGCACAGAAAGCATTGAATCTTTTTGATAATTTTTTACCTAATTCTTCAATATCTGTTTCGATATCGTCTTTTTTGTAAGGAACTTTAAATCCGCTTCCGAAATCTAAAAATTCAAGATCTTTGAAGTGTTTTGCTGTATCAAACAAGATTTCGGCAGCATACAAGAATACCTCGATATCAAGAATATCAGATCCTGTGTGCATGTGAATTCCAACGATGCTCATTTTTGTATTCTCTACAATTCGCAAGATATGCGGTATTTGATGTACCGAAATTCCAAATTTACTATCGATATGTCCTACCGAAATATTAGCATTTCCTCCCGCCATTACGTGTGGATTGATACGAATACATACCGGAATTTGTGGATATTTTGTTCCGAATTGCTCCAGAATAGATAAGTTGTCAATATTGATTTGTACACCCATTGCGGCAACCTCTTCGATTTCTTCAAGAGAAACTCCGTTTGGTGTAAAAAAGATTTTGTCAGGATCATAGCCAGCATGAAGTCCCAATAAAACTTCTTGAATTGATACAGTATCTAAGCCAGACCCCATGTTCTTTAGTAACTGAAGAATCGCAACGTTTGACAATGCCTTCATGGCGTAATTAACTCTCAAGTTTTCTACCTTAGAGAAAGCTTTAGTTAACCTATTGTACTGAGATTGGATTTTTTCGGCATCATAAACATATAATGGACTTCCAAATTGGTCTGCTAACTGCAGTAAATCTTTTGCTTGCATTTTTTAAACTATTTTGGACAAATTTATTACTCTTTTGAGTAACCACAAATTTTTTGTAGAAAAATAACAAATTGTAACAAATTGTTTGTTTTTAAACAAAAAATGGTTTATTTCGAATTTTTGTAAAATTCTCTTTAGGTTCTAAATTGCTGAGGTTCTAAGGTACTAAGATTTTTTCACAGGTTAAAGGATTAGCGCAGATTATTTATATTTTTCGCCACGAATTTCACGACTTTTCTCTAATTAAACTTGCGCATAGTAAAACTCTAACAATAAAAATTAGAGAAAAGTCGTGAAATTCGTGGCGAAAAAAAGCCCCTGAATTAATTCAGGGGCTTCTGTTAGTTGTGTGTTATAAGGTTTAAAGACTACCTGATAATTTTTGATCTTTTAAGTTATTTTAAGATGAAGGAAGTAAGAAAAACTTAGAACCTTAGCAACTTAGTATCTTAGTAGCTCAAAAACTAAAGACTCGGTAAGTCTCCGTTTCCTTTGGTTGGCAAGTTGGTAGAGCCCATTAAGAACAAATCTACTTCTCTTGCTGCTTCGCGACCTTCTGAAATAGCCCATACAATTAATGATTGTCCTCTTCGCATATCACCAGCGGTGAAAATATGCGGAACATTCGTTTGATAATTTTTTGCTTTATAGTTGCTTCTCATGTCAACTTCAAGACCTAATTGCTCGCTTAAAGTTTTCTCGGGACCTGTAAATCCTAAAGCTAATAAAGCTAAATCGCAAGGCCAGATTTTCTCTGATCCTTCTTTTTCGATTAATTCAGGACGTTGACCAGAAGTTATTTTCCATTGAACCTCAACGGTTTTTAATCCTGTTAATTCTCCTTTATCATTCGCGATGAATTCTTTAGTATTGATTAACCAGTTTCTGTCGCAACCTTCTTCGTGAGAAGACGAAGTTTTTAACTGCAATGGCCAGAAAGGCCAAGGAGTAGACTCGCTTCTTCCAACGGGAGGTTTTGGTAAAATCTCAAAGTTAGTTACTGATTTTGCTCCATGTCTGTTTGAAGTTCCAATACAATCTGAACCTGTATCTCCACCACCAATTACGATTACATCTTTTCCAGTAGCTTTAATTTGATCTGGAATTGACTCTCCATATAAAACTTTAGTTTGTTGTGTCAAGAAATCCATTGCCTGAACAACACCTTTGCTTTCGATTCCTTTAGTTGGCAAACTTCTTCTTTCTGTTGCTCCACCACATAATACGATAGAATCAAAAGTATTTAGTTCTTCAACACTAAAGTTTACACCAACATTTACATCAGTTTTAAAAGTGATTCCTTCAGCTTCAAGGATTGCAACACGTCTGTCGATGATTCCTTTTTCAAGTTTGAAATTCGGAATTCCGTAACGTAATAAACCTCCAATAGCATTGTCTCTTTCAAAAACAGTTACCGTGTGACCGGCTCTGTTTAATTGTTGAGCGGCTGCCAAACCTGCAGGACCTGAACCAATAACGGCGACAGTTTTTCCTGTTCTCTTTTTTGGTGGCTGTGGTTTAATCCATCCTTCGGCAAAACCTCTTTCGATGATGTTTTTCTCGATGTTTTCGATTGCAACCGGTTCTTTAATGATTCCTAATACACATGATTTCTCACATGGAGCAGGGCATAAGCGACCTGTAAATTCCGGAAAGTTATTAGTAGATTGTAATATCTCTAATGCACTTTGCCATTCTTCCTGATGCACCATGTCATTGAAATCAGGAATTAAATTTCCTAATGGACAAGAGCTGTGGCAAAAAGGAATTCCACAATCCATACATCTCGAACCTTGTTCTTTTATTTTATCTTTTGCTAACGGAATAGTAAATTCGTTGTAGTTCGAAACACGTTCTGCAACTGCTAAATTACTTTCGTCGGCTCTGTTATATTCTTTAAATCCGCCTATTTTACCCATGACATTTTTAATTAAAATAAAGGTTTAAAAATTTCAATCTTTTAAATTCCAAATTCCAATTTTTTTAACCGCAAAGACCGCAAGGTTTTTGTTTTTGCTTTTTTGAGTGTTTTAAGTTCGCAAAGCTTTGAGGTTATTTTCAATCTAAAATCTGAACTCTAAAATCTAAAATTCCAAAATCATTTATCCAGCTATTAATTCTTCTATTTTTTTCTCTTCTGCAATTCGTTGTAATGCTTTTTTGTAATCAGTTGGCATCACTTTTACGAAATTGTTTTGTTCATTTTCCCAGTCTGCTAAAATTCTTTTTGCTAATGGACTGCTGGTATACAATGAATGGTTTTTGATCAATCGTTTTAGTTTTGTAACGTCTTCCTCTTCCATCGGATCAAATGCAACCATTTCCATGTTACATAAAGTTGAATCGAATTTTTGATTTGGATCATACACATAAGCTACACCACCGCTCATACCAGCTGCGAAGTTTCTTCCTGTTTTTCCTAAAACAACGACTGTACCACCAGTCATGTACTCGCATCCGTGATCTCCAATTCCTTCAACAACTGCTGTTGCTCCAGAATTTCTCACACAAAAACGCTCACCGGCCATTCCATTAATATAAGCCTCTCCGGTAATAGCTCCGTAAAGGGCAACGTTACCAATAATGATGTTCTCTTCAGGTTTGAAGGTTGCAGTAGGAGGGACTTTGATAATCAATTTTCCTCCTGAAAGACCTTTTCCTAAGTAATCATTACAGTTTCCGTGAATCTTAAACGACAATCCGTTTGTTGCAAATGCACCAAAACTTTGTCCGGCAGAACCTTCAAAATCAACTAAAATAGTGTCGTCAGGTAAACCTTGTGCGCCATATATTTTTGAGATTTCATTACTCAAAATGGCACCTACAGAACGGTCTGTATTTTTAATTTTAAACGTAACTCTTGTTTTTTCTTTTCTATAAATAGACGGAATCGCTTCTTTGATAATCGCAAAATCCAATACGTTTTCTAAATCGTGATCTTGTTCAGTTGTATTGTGATTTGGAACCGTTTTCGCTTTTTCCGGTTTGTATAAAATTGATGATAAATCTAAACCATTGGCTTTGTAATGTTTGATCGCTTTATTCACATTTAATTTTTGTGATTGACCCACCATTTCTTTTAAGGTTCTGAAACCTAATTGTGCCATGATTTCTCTTAATTCTTCGGCAATAAAATACATGAAGTTGATTACGTGCTCTGGAGTTCCTTTGAAATTTTTTCTTAATTCAGGATCCTGAGTTGCAATACCAACCGGACAAGTATTTAAGTGACAAGCTCTCATCATAATACAGCCAGAAGCTACAAGCGGTGCGGTTGCAAAACCAAATTCCTCAGCTCCTAACAATGCAGCGATAGCTACGTCACGACCCGTTTTCAATTGTCCGTCACATTCAAGAACTACACGGCTTCTTAAATCATTTAAGATCAAAGTTTGTTGTGCTTCTGCTAAACCAAGTTCCCACGGAATTCCTGTGTGTTGTAATGAAGTAAGTGGTGCAGCACCAGTTCCTCCATCATAACCAGAAATTAGGATAACGTCAGCTTTTGCTTTGGCAACACCGGCAGCAATAGTTCCAACTCCAACTTCAGAAACTAGTTTTACGTTGATACGTGCTTCACGATTCGCATTTTTCAAATCATAAATCAACTGAGACAAATCCTCAATAGAATAAATATCGTGGTGTGGCGGAGGCGAAATCAAACCTACATAAGGTGTAGAGTTTCTGGTTTCGGCAATCCAAGGCACCACTTTTTCTCCAGGAAGCTGACCACCTTCACCAGGTTTTGCTCCTTGAGCCATTTTAATCTGAATTTCTTTAGCGTTTGTCAAATAGTTGATCGAAACACCAAAACGTCCAGATGCAACTTGTTTGATGGCACTATTTCTAGAATCTCCGTTAATTTCTTTCTGGAAACGTTTTGGATCTTCTCCACCTTCTCCAGAGTTACTTTTTCCGCCAATTCTGTTCATTGCAATAGCAAGATTCTCGTGTGCTTCTCTACTGATAGATCCGTAAGACATCGCACCTGTTTTGAATTTCTTCACAATTTCGGTCCAAGGTTCTACTTCATCAATAGAAATCGGATCTAAATTATTGAATTCAAACATTCCTCTAATAGTCATTAAATTTGAGCTTTGCTCGTTAACCATATTAGAGTATTCTTTATAACTTTCAGGACTGTTTAAACGAACTGCCTGTTGTAATTTAGAAATAGTAGTTGGATTAAACATGTGTTTTTCTCCACCACGTCTCCATCTGTAAATACCTCCAATTTCTAAAGGAAGCAAGTTGGCCACTTTTGAATTTGGAAATGCTTTTTGGAAACGTTTCTTCACTTCTTTTTCTACTTCGATCAAACCAATTCCTTCGATTCTTGAAGGTGTGTAAGGGAAATATTTAGAAGTAAATGTTTTGTTTAAACCTAAAATCTCGAAAATCTGAGCAGCTCTGTACGAATGTAAAGTAGAGATACCAATTTTGTTCATGATTTTAACGATTCCTTTTGCGATCGCTTTGTTGTAATTTACAACTGCATAATCAGCTTTTACGCCTGTGATGAATCCTTGTGCTACCTGATCGTAAATGATTTCGTTTACCATGTATGGATTGATCGCACTTGCGCCATATCCAAACAATAAAGCAAAGTGATGCGGTTCGCGAGGTTCTGCAGATTCGATTATGATTCCGAATTTAGAACGAACTTGCAAGATATTCAAAGAGTGGTGAATGTAAGAACAAGCCAATAACATAGGAATTGGAGCTAATTCTTCGCTTACACCTCTATCAGAAAGGATAATAATGTTACATCCTTCAGAAACTGCTTTAAAAGTTGCCTGAACACATTTTTCAAGCGCACGCTCTAAACCATTAACTCCTTTTTCTATTTTGTATAAAGTAGAAATGGTAGCCGATTTGAAATCTACGTGATCAATGTTTCTTATTTTATCTAAATCCTCGTTAGAAATAACAGGGTTCTGAATTTTTAGTTTTTTACATTGTTTAGATTCGATTTCAAAAATATTGAAATCTCCCCCAATTGCTAAACTGATATCAGTAATGATTTCTTCACGAATACCATCCAAAGGAGGATTGGTAACCTGAGCAAATAATTGTTTGAAATAGTTGTACAACAACTGTGGTTGGTCTGATAAAACTGCCAAAGGCGTATCGTTACCCATAGAACTGATTGCTTCAGCTCCCTGACCTCCCATTGGGTTAATGATGGTTTTTAAATCTTCGATCGTATAACCAAATAAACGTTGTCTTGTTAAGAAATCAAGTTTCTCAACCGGAGTAGGATTATTGGTATATGGAATTTTAGATAAAGGCAACAAATTAGCATCGATCCATTCTTTGTACGGACGTTTGGTAACAATTGCTTTTTTAACTTCTTCGTCTTCAATAATACGACCTTCGTTCATATCAACCAAGAACATTTTCCCTGGCTCTAAACGTCCGTGCTGAATTACATCTTCAGGATCGATATCCAATACACCAATTTCTGAAGACATGATTACGAATCCGCTTTTTGTTAAGGTATAACGAGAAGGACGCAAACCATTTCTGTCTAGTAAGGCACCAATTACGTTACCATCTGTAAACGGAATAGAAGCAGGACCATCCCAAGGTTCCATGATACAAGCGTTGAACTCGTAGAATGCTTTTTTCTCCTCAGACATTGTCTGGTGTTTTTCCCAAGCTTCAGGAACTACCATCATCATCGCTTCAGGTAATGAACGGCCTGTCATTAATAAAAGTTCTACAACCATATCCATAGAAGCAGAATCTGATTTTCCTTCTAAGATAATTGGGAATAGTTTTTTGATATCATCGCCAAAAACCTTGCTTTGCATAAGCTCTTCACGAGCACGCATACGGCTAACGTTTCCACGAAGTGTATTGATCTCACCATTATGACACATGTACCTAAACGGTTGAGCTAGCTCCCATGAAGGGAAAGTATTTGTAGAGAAACGTTGGTGAACTAACGCCAAACGAGTCACTAAATCTGGATCTTTTAAGTCAACATAATAACGGCTGATGTCTTCCGGCATCAATAGACCTTTATATATTATGGTAGTTGTCGATAAACTAGAGAAATAAAACATGTGACTTTCAGAGGTTTTTGATCCTCTTACGGCATGTTCAGCAATTTTTCTAGCTGCAAAAAGTTTTGCATTAAATTCTTGTTCAGTTAAATCCTGACCGTTTTTGCTAACAAAAACTTGTTTAACTGTTGGTTCTTTTTCTGCGGCAATCTGCCCTAAATTTTCAGCTTCAACAGGTACATCTCTCCAACCTAAGATCTTTAAATTTTGATCTTTGATAGTCGATTCGAAAGCGTTCATGCAAAAAGAAACCTGGTTTTTGCTTTTTGGTAAAAAAACCATTCCTACTGCATACTCACGCGTTTCAGGGATTTCAAAATCACATACTTTTTTAAAAAAAGCGTGTGGGATATCGAATAAAATTCCAGCCCCGTCTCCAGTTCTTCCATCAGAACTAACGGCACCACGATGTTCCAATTTTATTAAGATATCCAATGCTTTGTGAATAATATCGTTTGATTTAATACCATTCAAATTACAAATAAATCCTGCACCACAATTGTCGTGTTCAAATTCAGGCAAATAAAGCCCTTGTTCTTTAACTTTCATTCTTGATATTTTTTCTACAAAAATAAAGATTTCGTTAAACATAATGTATTGAAATTATAATTTGACTTACATTTTTATCGTAATATTAGAAAAACGCTTCTTAATTGATAATAATATTATATTAAGCATTGCGAATTGCCAAAATCATAAAGCAGATTGGAATATATTAAGAAAAATCGCCGCAAGGCTAATGAATACGGTCATGTTTTTGTTAAATATCAAACGTTTTAGTGGTTTTGAGTTAATATTAACAAATCGTTTTGTTAACCTTTTCTTCGCATTAAAAATCAATAAACGCTTTATGGATATCTCACTCGTTTTTTAATTGAAAAAGATTTTACTTTTAAGTTGAATTTTGCTACTTTTGTCGCACTTTTATTCTGAAATAAATTCAGAACCAGACAAATTCTATATTATGAACATACACGAATATCAAGGAAAAGAAATTTTAGCAAGTTACGGAGTACGCATTCAACGCGGAATTGTGGCTAATAATGCGGTTGAAGCTGTGGCTGCTGCAAAACAATTAACTGCCGAAACTGGTACAGGATGGCATGTGATAAAAGCACAAATTCACGCAGGTGGACGTGGAAAAGGTGGTGGAGTGAAGTTGGCTAAAAACTTGCAACAAGTTGAAGAAATTGCTGAACAAATCATCGGAATGCAATTGATTACTCCTCAAACTTCTGCTGAGGGGAAAAAAGTAAACAAAATTTTGGTTGCCGAAGATGTTTACTATCCTGGTGAAAGTGAAACTTCTGAATTTTATGTTTCTGTTTTATTGAATAGAGGTACAGGACGTAACATGATCATGTATTCTACTGAAGGTGGAATGGATATTGAAGAAGTTGCTGAGCATACTCCACACTTAATCTTCACTGAAGAAGTTGATCCTAATGTTGGATTACAAGGTTTTCAAGCAAGAAGAATTGCCTTTAACTTAGGTCTTTCTGGAAATGCTTTTAAAGAAATGGTTAAATTCATCGATGCATTATACAATGCTTACATTGGTTCTGATGCTTCTATGTTTGAAATCAACCCGGTTTTAAAAACATCTGATAACAAAATTTTAGCTGTTGATGCTAAAGTTAATATCGACGATAACGCTTTATACAGACAACCAAAATATGCTGAGATGAGAGATATCCGTGAGGAGAATCCAATCGAGGTTGAAGCTAAAGAAGTAGGTCTGAACTATGTAGATCTTGACGGTACTGTAGGATGTATGGTAAACGGAGCGGGTCTTGCAATGGCAACTATGGATTTAATTAAATATGCTGGTTTTGAGCCTGCTAACTTCTTAGACGTTGGTGGAACTGCTGATGCAAAACGTGTTGAAACTGCTTTCCGTATTATCTTAAAAGATCCAAACGTAAAAGCAATTTTGATCAATATTTTTGGTGGAATCGTTCGTTGTGACCGTGTGGCGCAAGGAGTTGTTGATGCTTACAAAAATATGGGTGATGCTATTAAAGTGCCAATTATCGTTCGTTTGCAAGGAACAAATGCTGAAATTGCAAAAGAATTAATTGATAATTCAGGTATGCCAATCTTATCAGCCGTTCAATTTCAAGAAGCTGCTGACCAAGTTAAAGCTGCATTATCTTAATAATACATATTGTAGAGAAGCACAGCAGTGCATCTTTTCATTAATATATAAAATCCCTCCGATCATCGGAGGGATTTTTTTTTTGAGCCTAATTTAACCGCAAAGGGCGCTAAGATTTTTTACTTATATGACTTTATACAAACGCAAAGTTCGCAAAGCTTTATCAATTACAGCTTTGCGAACTTTGCGTTTGTGAGCATAAACCAGGATAAAACCTTCGCGCCCTTTGCGGTTAAATTTTCTACTATTTCAAAACAGTCGCCAATTCTACAATTTCAAAGTCAGGATTATGTTCTACAAATTCTCTAATCATGGCTGTGTGTCCTGCTCCCAATAAAACCATTATTTTGTCATCTTTACTTTCTGTCAGTTTCTGAATCAAAGCATACATATAAAGGTTTCTTCGGTACCATTCTGAAACTAAATAAGCACCAACAAAATTATCTGTTTTTCCACCTTTAATCGCTGTTTGAAGATACCAGCTAATATCTTGTTTATTAACATCCAAAAGTAATTGGGTCAAAGAATACTTTGTAATTTTTGTATTGAAATCTGTTTCATAATGTTTCATTGTTTCTTCATTCTTCTTGATTAAATCAAACTGATTGGCAGCTTTCATTCCATTTACCAAACTATCATATGGAAAATCAGTATCATTATAATCAATTGCATATAACTTTTTATGACCTAATTTTTTAGCTGATCTTAATGCTATTTGTACTATTTCGTCTGAATCTTTCTTAAGTAAGCTATCTGTATTTTTATTGTAGAATTTGTCTAATTTATCCTGTTTCTGATAATTCCATTCTATGAAAATTTTATCAGGACCAAATTTTTTAATTTTATTAGTAATGTTTTCCAATTCTTTCTGACTCTTGTCGGACATAACATTAAAGGTGTTTACTTTAGCAACATCAAGTCCAGGATTTTCAAAATGGAAACTTCCAAATAATAATATTTGTTTCTTTTTTGTTTGAGCAGATGATAGATTAAATGTAATAAGCACTAGTAATAAAATAATTTTTTGCATGGTGATTTTGTGTTTAAATTCATTGCAAATGTACAGGCAGATTAGAAGCGTTTTTTCCGTTTTTGACAAAGACTATATTCCGTTTGACAAACACTTGAAATTCTTCATTCAAATTTTACGTGTAAAGTTTTTCATAGTTCATCATTAAAAAATGAAGTTTCATATAAACAGAGTATTCATGTAAAGTCATAGTTGTATTTTTGAAATAACAACAACATATTATGAAGCTAAAAATTCCCTTTTATTATCATATTCTTCTTTTCTTAGGATTGTTTTTTACCTTTTATCTCTGGGATATTGGCGTGAGTAATCGAAAATTAGATTCTGTTTTCAGTAGAATGTATTTCTTTTTTAATACAGGTTTTGTTCTGTCCATTTTTGTCGTTTATCTTTTAAATTTTTACACGTTTTGTGACTGGTTTTTAAATAAAAAAAGGATATTATTTTATTTTTTGAGTGTTCCTGTTTCATTATTAATTTTTGCAGGAGTACGTTATTTTTTGCAGGAAGTAGTTGTGTTTAAAATTACCGGAATTCATAACTATGGCGAGGAAACACGTAAAATTGGATATTATATTCGGGATAATTTTTTCTTCGGATTACCGTCTATAATTTTAAGTGCTTTGAGTTATTTATTCTGGCAATTTCAGAATGCTTATAAGCAAAATCAGGATTTGTTATTAGAAAATAAAAAAGCGCAACTTCAAATGCTTAAATCACAGGTAAGCCCGCATTTTTTATTTAATACTTTAAATTCGTTCTACAGTCAATTGATTTTGAAAGATGACGAAATGGCTTCAGATATTTTAGTATTGTCTGATTTATTGCGTTACGTGATCACAGAAACTGAGAAGGACGAAGCGATACTTTCTAAAGAAATTCAGTTTATAGAAAACTATATTCATTTACAGAAAAAAAGATTTGAAGATCAGCTTTATCTCGATTTTTCTGTTGAAGGAAATTATGCAGAAGAAAAGATTTTATCATCGGCATTAATTCATTTTATAGAAAATGTTTTCAAACATGGAAAATTGAATAATCCGGAGCAAAAAGCAGTTATTTCGATACATATAACAGAAGACTTTCTGGAAATTTCGACTTTTAATTATATTGCTAATGGCGAACATTATTCTTCAACCGGAATTGGATTTGAGAATCTAACTAAAAGATTGGAATATACCTATGAATCTAAATTTAAGCTTGAAAAAACAGCAGAAAATAATACCTTTAAAACGTATTTGAAAATTCCTTTAAATAAATAATATGAAGTTTAAGTGTATTATTGTTGATGATGAACCGCCAGCAACGCGAGTTTTAAAAAGCTATGTAGAGAAAGTATCTTTTCTCGAAGAAGTTGGAATTTTTAATGATTCATTAAAAGCTTTGGAATTTCTAAATTCGAATAAAGTAGATCTGATTTTTCTGGATATTCAGATGCCGCAATTAACAGGATTGCAACTTTCAAGAATTATTTCTAAAGATATTAAAGTGATTTTTACAACGGCTTATCCTGATTTTGCATTAGAAGGTTTTGAATTGAATGCGATTGATTATTTGATAAAACCAATTTCGTTCGAACGTTTTTATCAGGCAGTTTCTAAATTAAAATCTGAACCCAGAGCAGAGATTTCATCAAATGATAATTCGTCTGATTTTATATTCGTTAAAACAGATGGTAAAAATAAGTTCCAGAAGTTGTTTTTGGATGAGATTTTATATGTCGAAAGTCTTCAGAATTACGTTTGTATTCATACTTTAAAACAGCAGATTATTACGCATTCTTCTCTAAAAAATGTAATAGAATCATTGCCTGAAAAAGATTTTATCCAAATTCATAAATCGTATGTAATTGCATTAAAACAAATTGAATCAACAGATAGTTTTTCAGTTTTTATAAATGCAAAAGAACTACCAATAGGAGCGACTTTTAAAGATGCTTTCTTTGAAAGAATTGATCAGAATAAAATCTAGGTTTGGTGGTGATTTAACCGCAAAGCGCGCAAAGATTTTTACTAAATCTGTGACATTATAAACGAAAAGTTCGCAAAGCTTTATGTATAAAGGTTTTCGAACTTTTCGGGTTTAAAATAATAGCCACGAATTCACGAATTTTTATTTTCAAGATTAGGAAATAATTCGTGAATTCGTGGCTAAAAAAACTTTGCAAACTCTGCGTAAATCTTAGCGTCCTTTGCGGTTAAATTATTTTTTATTTTTCCCGTTTTTGTAAACTACTTTTTCTACAACAGATGTTTTTCCATTTCCTTTAGGGAATTCTTTCTTTTTAGGTTTTCCAGCTGCCGGACCAGATTTAGAAGGTGCTTTATCACCTCTTCCTCTTTCAGAATCTTTAGCGCTTGCTTTGAATTCAGGTCTTTCTTTGGTACTGTCTTTTTTAGGAATTTCAGCTTTATGCTTAGCCAAAACATCATTCGGGTTTTTAGGATTTTCTTTCGTTCCTCTTAAATGAATTACTAATCCGTTTAAGAAATTACGCAAAACCTGATCACCGCATTCCATGTAATTTTCATGATCTTCGGCTCTAAAAAAAGCTCCCAATTCTGATTTTGTAATTCTAAAATCTACTAATTCTAAAATTTCAACTATTTGGTCGTCGCGGAGCATCAAAGCCACGCGAAGTTTTTTTAGGATATCGTTGTTCGTCATCGTTTAATTTTTTACAAAGGTACGTTTTAAAACTAATTTGAATACAATTTATTGAACTGGCGGAAGTTTTTTTGCCACGAATTTCACGAATTTTCACTAATTGCGTTGGGTTTAAAATTTAATTCGTGAAAATTCGTGAAATTTGTGGCAAACTTTTTTCACTTCTTATCTCAACTATGATCGTTTAAAACACTTATTAGCTTATCTAAATCTTCTTTGATATGATTAGCAGTAATTACAATTCGGTTTAGATTTTCTGCGTGTTCTTGATATTTAAAACTGGCAATAATGATTTTATTTGCTTTCAATATTTCGATAAGATTCCCATCTTTTAAATAAATTAAAGGATACGTTTTGTTGAATTTGACAGCATCGTTTTTAGTTAATATCGTATCAATATAATTTAGATTCTCGAGCAGTTTTTGATGTTGTGTTTTATAAATATCGTTAGCATCAGCCAATGTTTGCACGAAAGCGGGATTCATTCCGGCAGCAGATACAAAAGTGCTTAAATGATGCATTTGCTGGATAAAAGAAGCGTCACTTGCAATTACGCCACCAGTTAAACCAAAAGCCTTTCCCAAAGAAGAAACCATAATTTTTCTCTTTATAGGAAGATTGATTTCCGAATAAATTCCGCAGCCATTATTGCCTAAAATTCCAAGAGAATGAGATTCATCAATGACTAAAGTGATTTCTTTATGATTTGGAATTTCCTTCAATATTGATAAATCAATTGCCTGAGTTTGAAAACCAGTAACAGCATCGGTCAAAATGGTGATTTTCTCGATTTTAGAATCTAATAATCGTGGGTTTATTTTATCGTTTATAAATACAGGTAAACTATTGTCTACTTGAATAGCAGGATGATTGTCTGGAAAATGAAAGAACAAATCTGTTTGTTTTTTCAATTGCTCAATTACCAATTTTCCAGCCAGCATTCCGGAGGAAACGGTAACGGTACTTTCTGCTTTTGTGTATTTGGATAAAAAAGTTTCGCCATTTTCAAAAGCAGTAAGTTTTATATTAGCACTTCTGGAACTTCCGTAAGTCGTTCCCCAAGTCTGAATATTTTTGATAACCAATTCCTGAAAAGCCTTATTTGTTGGTAATCCTAAATAAGCCGTTCCGCCAAAATACAAATACTGTTCGTGGTCGATTTCGATAATTCTATCCGGAAATTGATTGACATTCATAAGACTTAGATTAAAGTAACTCCTGTTCCGTTAAGTTCAGAATAATGGATAACACCATTTTTGATCGTTACACCAGTTGCAATATCTTGCGCCAAAAGCAATGCGCCATCCATATCAACATAATCCAATTGTGGGAGTAAATGCGCAATTGCAGAAATCCCAACTGTTGATTCTGTCATACAGCCAACCATGGTTTTCAGACCTAGTTTTTTGGCTTCTTCAATCATCCGTTTTCCCGGAGTTAGTCCGCCGCATTTTACCAGTTTTACGTTTACACCATGAAAATGATTGTGACATTTTGCAACATCTTCTTCAATAATGCAGCTTTCGTCTGCAATTATGGGTAAAACCGAATGTTTGAAAACTTCTTTGTGTGCTTCCCAGTTATCAGCTTTCATGGGTTGTTCCAGAAATTCTACGCCTAATTTTTTTAATTCAATGGCATTATTTATCGTTTCATCAACGCCCCAGCCACAATTAGCGTCAATTCTAAAAATGGCATCGGTATGTTTTCTCAGTTCTTTTACGATTGCGATATCTTCTTTGGTTCCGAGTTTTATTTTATAAATAGGCCAGGGAAGTTCCTGCATTTTCGAAACCATTTTAGCTATTGAAGCAATTCCAATCGTATAATCTGTAAGCGGATTTCTTTCGGTAGTGTAACCCCAAAGTTCATATAGTTTCTTGCCTTTTTTACGAGCATACAAATCATTATAAGCCAAATCTAAAGCGCATAAAGCAAACATATCATCTTTTAAATACGGATGCATTTTTGCCCAAAATTCATCAGGAGTTTCATTTTCTGTAGCTTCAATAATGCTTCGGATTTCTTCTAAATCTTCCATCATCATCGGAACCGTAGTTTTGTAATATGGATTTGAAGTTGCTTCTCCAAACCCTGAAAAACCATCACTTTTAAGCTCCACGATTAAGGAAGGCTGAAAATCAATCGATTCTCTCGAAATAGTAAAAGTATGTTTTAGTTTTAGATTGTATTCTCTTAAAATAAGTTCCATAATAAATTCAATTTAATATTTAATAACCCAGCCAAAGCGCTGCTTTTACAAAACCATCACGCCAAAGTTTTTCGTTATGTTCGCCACCTTTTACAATTTTAGACTTGGTAAGATGCAAACAATAACACCGTTTTGTATCTAATAAACGTTCCATTTTGGTCATGTCTTTTACCATATCATCACTTTCTTTATCTCCACATAAAAAATAAATTTTCGTTTTGATTTTAGGCGTTTGTTCTGTTAAGGTATAAATATCATTTGAAAACCAAAAAGAAGGGGAAAAAGCTCCAACTTTTCCAAAGACTTCCGGATATTTCAAAGCAGCATAATAAGAGACTAATCCGCCAAGCGAACTTCCCATTACAGTCGTGTTTTTGGCTTTTGGTTTGGTTCTGTAGTTTTTATCGATATAAGGTTTTAATGTTTTTACAATAAAATCTACATAATCATCGGCTTTTCCACCGCCATATTTTTCGTTTTTATAAGGCGTTAATTCGTCTATGCGTTTGTCGTTTCCATGTTCAATTCCTACCACAATTACTTGTGCTTTCAGACTGTCCAGTTTTTCGTCGACGTTCCATTCGCCGACGTAGGAAGTTTTAGCATCAAATAAATTCTGAGCATCCTGCATATAAATGACGCTGTATTTCTTTTTGGCTGTAGCCGAATAATTTTCAGGAAGATAAATCCAGATTTTTTTAGTTGTGTTTAATTGAGGAGCTTCAATAGAAAAAGTAGATACGTTTTTTGAAGCTGTACTTTGCTGTGCATTTCCAGCAAAAGTCACCCAAAGAAAAATAGAAAATAAGAATACTCGAATCATGAGTTCTTTTGCGTTTTAGATTTAAAAACAATAATTTAGCTAAAAATAATAAATTGATGAATACCGAAACAGAAAAGAGAAGTTTACTTTTAGAAATGATTGCTTTTTCTACCGTTGACGGCAAACTGCATAAAAGAGAATATGATTTTTTGTGGCTTGTTGCGCAGGAATTGAATATAGAATTGTCTGTTTTTAAAGATTTATTCCATCAGGAAAATGAGTTTGTAATTATAAAATCAGAATTTCAGCGTATTCAGCAATTTTACAGATTGGCTTTGATTATGCATTGCGATGGTGTTTTGCATGAAAAAGAAGCAACAGCAATTCAACAAATTGCAATTGAAATGGGATTAAATCCTGGTGCTGTAAAACGTGTTTTAAATTTAATGAAAAAAGCTCCAAACGCCATGATTGACCCTAAAGTTTTATTGAAAGTTTTTCAGGAACAACACAATTAAGGTAATTGTTCCTGAAGTTTTTTAATATCGTCACGTAATTTTGCAGCTTGTAAAAAGTCTAATTCTTTCGCCGCTTTTTCCATTGATTTACGTTTCTCGCGAATCATTTTTTCTAAATCACCTTTTGATAAATAAGCAGTTTCCGGTTCGGCAGCTATTGCTAAAGTATGTCCTAGTTCATATTCTACCAACGGATTTTTAGTAAATGCACTATCGATTTTTTTGTTTAAAGCTTGTGGCGTAATACCGTTTTCTACGTTGTAATTAATTTGTTTTGTTCTTCTATAAGTAGTTTCGTCGATTGTTTTTTGCATACTCGCCGTAATTTTATCGGCATACATAATCGCTTTCCCGTTTAGGTTTCTTGCTGCACGACCAATAGTTTGCGTCAAAGATCTGTGACTACGAAGGAAACCTTCTTTATCGGCATCCAGAATCGCAACAAGCGAAACTTCAGGTAAATCAAGACCTTCACGAAGTAAGTTTACTCCAATTAAAACATCAAAAATACCTTTTCGTAAATCCTGCATGATTTCGATACGTTCCAGTGTATCAACATCAGAGTGAATGTATCGACAACGAATATTTACTTTAGTCAGGTATTTGGCTAGTTCTTCGGCCATTCTTTTGGTCAAAGTTGTAACCAAAACTCTTTCGTCTAATTCACAACGCACCTGAATTTCCTCAATCAAATCATCAATTTGATTCAAACTTGGTCTGATTTCTATAATTGGGTCTAATAATCCTGTTGGACGAATTACCTGCTCGACATAAATACCATCTGTTTTTTGCAATTCATAATCGGCAGGAGTTGCAGATACATAAATAACCTGATTTTGCATGGCTTCGAATTCTTCAAATTTTAAAGGTCTGTTGTCCATTGCAGCGGGTAAACGGAAACCATATTCTACCAGATTTTCTTTTCGGCTGCGATCGCCTCCATACATGGCGTGAACTTGCGAAATCGTAACGTGACTTTCGTCAACTACCATTAAATAATCATCAGGAAAGTAGTCTAACAAACAGAATGGTCTTGTGCCGGCTTCTCGTCCGTCAAGATATCTTGAATAGTTTTCGATTCCGGAGCAATATCCTAATTCACGAATCATTTCTAAGTCAAAATTGGTTCGTTCTTCCAAACGTTTTGCTTCAAGATGTTTTCCTATTTCTTTAAAATAATCGACTTGTTTCACCAAATCCTGTTGAATTTCCCAGATAGCACCTTGTAAAACATCCGGAGAAGTCACAAACATATTGGCAGGATAAATAGTCAGTCTTTTAAATTTCTCAATAACCTGAGAAGTCTTTGCGTCAAAGGATTCTATTTCTTCGATTTCATCTCCAAAAAAGTGAATTCTAAAAGCATCGTCGGCATAACTTGGATAAACTTCGACGGTATCGCCTTTTATTCTGAAGGTTCCGGGTGTGAAATCGGCTTCAGTTCTGGCGTATAAACTTTGTACTAAACTGTGTAATAATTTTGTTCTGGAAATTACCTGATCTCTTGAAATTTCAATTACGTTTTTCTGAAATTCTACAGGGTTTCCAATACCATACAAACAAGAAACGGATGCGACAACCAAAATATCTCTTCGTCCTGAAAGAAGGGAAGAAGTGGTGCTTAAACGCATTTTTTCAAGCTCTTCGTTGATAGATAAATCTTTTTCGATAAAAACCCCTGTTACAGGCATAAAAGCTTCGGGCTGATAATAATCGTAGTAAGAAACGAAATATTCAACAGCATTATTCGGGAAAAATTGTTTGAATTCCGAATACAATTGTGCCGCCAAAGTTTTGTTGTGAGCCAAAACTAAAGTTGGTTTTTGAACTTCCTGAATGACATTGGCAACAGTAAATGTTTTCCCGGATCCGGTAACTCCTAATAATGTCTGATATTTTTCGCCGTCTACAATACCTTGCGAAAGTTTTTCAATAGCTTGCGGCTGATCACCTTTTGGACTATACTCTGAGGATACTTGGAAATTCATTTTTGAAAGATGAAAAGATTAGTTTTGTAAAGATACAAAGTTTGGATTCTATAAAAAAGATAAAAAAGGGTTGCCACGAATTTCACGAATTTTCACTAATTGTATTGCGTTTAAAATTTAATTTGTGAGAATTCGTGAAATTCACGGCAAAAATCACCGCTCTTATTTTACCTAATCTAGGAAATCAATCATTGCATCATTTACAATTTTTGATTGATCTATGGATAAAAAATGTCCTGCGTCTTTGATTATTTTTGTTTTACAATTTGGTAAATATTTTTGTGCACGCTCCAAACTATCGTCAGAATTAATAACATCATGATCACCAATTAAAACCAAAACAGGATTGTTAATTGATTCCAGTTCTTTATCTGAAAAAGGAGTCATTTTAAGCATGCTTGAATTTGATTTTGCATATTTATTGGCGAGATAAAATTGCCTTCTATAAACAGGACTAATTTTTTCGGGATGTGTAGAAAATGTTACTAATGTTTTTACGAATTTCTTTTCGCTTGGAAATAGTTTTAGCATTAATGCAGAGGATGATTTTCTTACTTTATCAATAAATTTAAAGGTTTGAGCAGGACTTAGTAAAACTACTTTGTTAATTGAGTTAGTTTTTTGAGTAGCCAATAAAGTCGCAATCCAGCCGCCTCGGGAAGCAGCCACAATATCAAATTTCTTTAATTTATAATGTGTAAAGATTTCGTTGTAGTAAATTACTATTTCGTCTGATGAAAGTGGTTTTGAAGTTAGTGTCGATTTGTTGGGTTCCATTATAAAATCAATAGCATAAATGCGATGATTTTTGGCTAAAGCTTTAATGTTTGGATACCACATTGTTGAGCTGGCGTCCATTCCGTGGAGTAGAACCAAGTCTTTTCCGTTTTGTGGACCTGCAATTATAACATGTGCCGTTCCGAAGCTGGTTTTTATATTTTCTTCGAAATAGGGAATATCCCAAAGTTTTAAAGCTTTGTCGTAAGAACTTAAATAAGTTTGTTTTTCGGATTTTGTTTTGAAAACGTAATCTTCAAATTTTGCTTTTTTAGATGAAGCACAACTCACAAGTATAAGAAACAGTAAAATCCTGATAAATATTTTTGGCGTACTCATGTAATTCAATTTACCTTAAAGGTACTGAGAATAATGCAGATAGAGTATCAGGATTTTGTTTTAAAATATCAGAATTACAATCTCTTAGGATCTTTTACGGTCAGATGATAGATTTGTACGATTGCTAAAATAGCATTTGGAATAATAACTGGTAAAAGCCATTGACTGAAATCTTCGTAATCTTTTAAAAAGATACCGTAAAGCACAAAACAGATGCATCCAAAAAGGTTAATGAAACGTATTGTTCTGAGATCTTTCAATAGAAAACCTCCGACTATAAAAAATGATGCGAGGTAACCAATATAATCAGCCATAATTTATTAATTGCTTTTATAGTAAATTTACCAAAAATAATAATAAATAAATTATTTGATTCTGAAAATCAGTTGTTTGATAAAGTTTGGATAAACTTCGAAGGTGTTTTATAAAGTAGAATTATCGTTTTTTAGGATTTCGACTTGTATGTCTAATTCTTAAAATATCAATTTCTTTAGATTTGACTTTATAAGATATTCTATAGCTGTAAATTTCGTAAGCACGATAATCTCCGTTATTTGAAATTTTCATTTCATCTAATTCGTAAATTTCCCAATTGGTACTTAAAATGCTGACTGAATTATAAATAATATCAATTACTTTATTGGGAATGTTTTTGCTTTTAGTTTCTTTAAATAAATGGAAGTAAATTTTTTCAAGCTGATTTTGAGCAGTAATAGACCAAATTATTTCTTTTTCCATTGCTCTATTTTATCCTTAACATCATTATGACTATAAAAATTGCCGCTTTGAATATCTTCTTCAGCAACTTTTAGTTCTTCATTATATTGTTCTGAATAATTTTTAGGAGAAGGTTTTCGACTGTCCAAAATAGTTTTTAATGCTGATAAAAAGCTATCATCATCGATTTTTTCAATTTCAGAAATCAAAATATTTCTAAGTTCAAGAGTGTTCATATTCACTTAATTTGCACGAAGTTACAAAACAATAAATTAAAATATCGTTTAAGAATCTTAAAGTTTGAATGATTTTTGCTGACTTTCGCTCATAAAAGTCCAGGCTACAACACGGCTTGTTTTTTGACCTTGCGCCATATCGATTGTTTTGATGGATGCTGCATTTATTTTATTTAATGTTTTATAAATGCTTGACAAATTATCTCTTTTCGAAACCAATGTTGTGAACCATAAACATTGCATGGCAAATTTTGCACTTTCGTAGATCATTTGGGTTACAAAGCCAATTTCGCCACCATCGCACCATAATTCGGCATTGTGACCGCCAAAATTTAAAACCGGATTTAGTTTTTTCTTTTCTTTTGGATTTAAGTTAGAAACTTTACGAACAGTGCTTTGGTTTGCATCTTCGGCAGAAGAATGAAACGGCGGATTACACATTGTAAAGGTAAAACGGTCTTCGGGTGTGATGATATTTTTGAAGATAAAGCGCGATTCGGTTTGTTGTTGTAAACTTATAGCGTCAATTAATTTCGGATTGGCTTCAATTATTTTACTGCAATTTTCGATTGCTTTTTCGTCAGTATCTGTGCCTACAAAACTCCAATCGTAAATTGCATTTCCTAAAATTGGATAAATACAATTTGCGCCTGTTCCTACATCCAAACCTAAAACTGCTGAACCTTGCGGAATAATTCCGTTGTTGGTTTCGGCTAGTAAATCGGCTAGATAGTGGATATAATCTGCTCGGCCGGGAATTGGTGGGCAAAGGTAATTTTGGGGAATATCCCAATTTTGAATATCGTAGTAGGTTTGTAATAATGCTTTGTTAAGTAGTTTTACCGAAATAGGATTACTGAAATCAATAGTTTCAATTCCGTGAACATTTACGGCAACTTGCGATTTTAATTCTGGACAATTTGCAATAAGAAGTTCGAAATCATATCGGGAACGATGAAGATTTCTAGGATGTAATATACTTTTTTCGGAATTGTCTATTTCTTTCATTTTTCTGAATTTCCGTGCAAAGATAGTCATTCCTTTTGGAGAAAGAGGTAATTATAAAAACGATCGCTCTAGCCCTGATGGGAACGGCATCCTTTTTCTGGCTCCTTTAGCCAGGAAAAGATATAGTGGACAGCAGGAAATAGCTCCTAGAAATTCCAAATTTTAAATTCCAATAATCCTTCTCCCGAAGCCTCGGGACGCTCAGGATGACAATTCGTTAATCCATACATTCCATTAGCAATAAATCTCCGTGAGTGTGTGTGATGGTAACAAGACCATCTTGTGCGACTGAATTGCTGCTGCCGGTTCTGTAGCCAATTGTCAAGGTGTCGTTTTGAAGTGGATATTCTAAATTGGTGGAATTAATACCGCTTACAACTCCTATTGGAATTAGGGAAATTGGTGTTTTTGCCGTATACCATTTCTCAAATTTATTAGGTAATAAAAATATTTTTGAGTGATCGTCGAGAATTACAATTTTTAGTAAATTACGGTAACGAACAATATTAGTTAGGTTTGTAATGGTATGATCGGCGCGTTTTCCGGTTGCCCAAACTACGTTTACAGCTGGAATTTTTCGTTCGATTAAATAATCGAAAGCTTTTTCCAGATCGGTTTTGTCTTGGTCTGGGGTGTGGACAATTTCTATAGGATATTGTGATGTTTTGTAAATTTCAGGATCAAAACCACGGTCGAAATCTCCTAAAAGTACATCGATCTTTATGTCTAATTCTATGACTCTTTCTATGGCGGAATCGAGTACAACTACCAATGGCGACCATTCTAACAATTGTCCTAATAATTCTGGATTGCAGGCTGCTCCGTTGGCAATAATTAAGGCTGGTTCCTGGTCGTCGCGTACGATATGGTGTGAAGACATTTGATGCTTGATTTGAAATGTGCTGTAAATGTACGAAAGGAAAGGATTGTAGATGTTAGATTTTAAATTTTAGATTTTTTTTTGACGGAGATTATTAAGATTAAAAGATTTATTTACGTTGTCTTTGTTTTTTACCATTAAGATATTAAGTTTCATTAAGCCCAAACTTAATTTGCTTAATATCTTAAATGGCGAAAAATCATTTTGCTTTGAAAGCGGTTACATCGACTTCGATTAACATTCCGTCGATGGCTAATTTTGAAACGGGTATTAATGTGCTTGCGGGAAATGGTTTGTTTTTCCAGACTTTAGTGATTTCTTCGTTCCAAATTTTTAGTTTTTCAGAGGAATGGTCTACAATTAGAATCGTTATTTTCATGACATTCTCTGGTTTTAGGCTGTAACTGTCAAGAACTGTTACGATGTTTTGCAAGGCGATTTTTGTTTGTTCTCTAAAGTCGTTGCTTAATATGTGCTCTTTTCCTAATCCACCGCTTTGTCCGGAAATATAAACAAGTTCGCCAGGAGTTGAAACGGATGATGCGTGACTAAAACCGTAAGGTGTTGGATCAAATAATGACAGAGGATTTTTGAAAGTTTGTGCTTTTACAGCAAATACAGAAAGGGAAAGTAAAGTAAGAAGTAAGTGTTTCATGTCTCTAAATTTTGAATTAAGTACTGGCAAAGGTTGCTTAATTCTAAATCTTTAACATTTACATATGTTGAGGTTTGAGAGATTTTTCTTTTACCATAAAAAATGCCCTCAATTTAAGGGCATTTATAAGTTAGTTTACAAAATCTAACAATCTTCTGTGATAGTTGATTTGCCCTAAATGATAGGCTAAATGTGTAGAAAGATGTACAAGAAAAAAGCCTGTTGTCATTTCTTTTTCGAAAACAATTAAAGGATAAATCTCTTCTAAATCTTTAACAGATAAGCTGTCAAGCGTTTTATCAACGACTTGTATGGTGTCTTCTATTTTTGCAATTAATTCTGATTGTGGAACATTTTTAAGAGAAAATTCTAAAGGGCGATCTCGGACATAATCTGTTTTGCCAAGTTGATTTCCTATATAAAGATTGATGTTTCCCATAAGGTGTAAACAAAGATTTCCTGCTGAATTGGAAATTTGTTTATCAATTGCCCAAATCTGACTTTCGTTTTGATAGGATTCGATTTCGAGTTTTAATTTGTTGAGATCTCGATCAAAAAGTGATTTTAAGGTTTCGATTAGCATGATTTTTTTGTTTTTTAAACGTAGATTAGTTTTAATTGAGATAAGATATTAATCTTTATTTTTTATAGGAATCCAGATTTCTTCTTCAGAATCAGGATCGTCTTTTTTGTATTTTTCATCCATTACGGCAAAATGTGGTCTTTCGTCAATTGTGTAATCAGAGTTTGGGAGCCATTCTACAAAAATGGAATGATAGGTTTTGTGTCCTTCGCTTGCGGGGCCTTTATGAATAAAAACGGCATATAATCCGGTAGAAATTATTAAGGTTTCCATGTCTTTGGGGATTATATCAAAATCTGAAACTTCTACTGCTGCCCATTTTTGGAAAGTGTTACTTGCTTCAAAATTATCAAAATGTCCAACAGGAAAAACTTCAAGCGAATACAAATTCGAATTGAGGACATTTTTAATTTCTTTTCTTCTTGGCATAAAACTATTCCATAATTGAAAGGTTTTATTTTCTATAAACGACATTTCAATGTGTTTACCAAGAAGTTTTTTTTCGGTAAAAATTTTGATTTGGGCTTCCATTTTTTTTTCTTAATTATTCGATTTTGTATTTTTTTGTAACGGTTTCACAAAGGGAAAAATACCCTAAAGGATAATTTGCTTTATCGGTTGTATTGATAATGTTTCCTTTTACGGTTGCAGGTGGCGACTGAAACGGCCCACCAACATTACTTCCGGCAATACTAACCAATATTGTCATGTAATTATAGTATTGTTTTGAAATTCCATAATGGGTTATTTCAATGGTATTTCCAATCTCTAAATCATCGTCATTTGATTTACTAAAAAACTCATTTCCCTGATAGAACTTGTCTTCATCAGCATAATAGGTAGAAGTTACTTTATTGGAGTATAAATATTTGTAAAGATAATAATTGTCTGCATCACCCGGATCATTATAATAGGCTCTAATTTCAATATCAGTTCCTGCAATTCCGCCTTCATTATTTTGTTTTATTCGCGTTATTGGAGCGACAGATTTTAGGGTTTCACTGGCGGTATAAGTGTTTCCCTGACTAATTACCGTGAGTGTGTATTGCTCGTCTATTTTTGGTTCGAAGTTCTTACATATATATTTACCTGTTTTAGGAACTTCAATAAAATTAAATTGCTGATTTGTGCTGTTTTTGATAAAAACAGTTGCTCCAGTAACTATCGGAATTTTGTTTTCAAAATACCCTGTAGTCGTAGTTAATTTTATGACTTGTTGGTTTCCAACGGTTCCTTTTTCCCAATTGATGGCGGCTTCGATTACTAATTTTGGCGGTGCTGTGTCTAAATCTACATCTACAACCTCTTCACAACTTGCGAAGAAAAGTGATATAAAAAATACGATTAATAAGGTTGCTTTTTTCATGGTATATCTTTTATTTCTTTGAAAGAAAATGGTTTTAAAATTTAAAATTATAACTAACAGCCGGCACAATTCCAAAAATTGAGGTTTGTACTGCTTCATTTGCACCGGTATCGATATTCTGGCGGAAATTTATAGAAGCTGCATTATGGCGATTGTATAAGTTGTAAATACTAAAAACCCATTCTCCTTTCCAGTTTCTGCCTTTGTTTGTTCGAGGTGTTAAAGTTGCCGAAACATCTAAATGGTGATAAGCGGGCAATCGATTTTCGTTTCTCAATGCATAACTCGGAACTGTGATTCCCAAATATTCGTATTGTGCGTTTGGGTATGTAACCGGCTGACCGGATTGCAAAGCAAAGTTAGCACCAAAAGACCATTTTTCGTTTAAATTATAAGAAGATGTTACAGCAAGATTATGTCTTTTGTCGTAAGGAGAATTATACCATTGACCGTTATTTATCCCAGTTTCTTCAGGCGTTCTTCCCGGAGTTTGTTGTTCTGATTTTGATAGGGTATAAGAGATCCAGCCGTTCAATTTACCTTCGTTTTTCTTCAGCATAATTTCTAAACCGTAAGCGCGCATGTGTCCGTTTAAAATGACTTGCTCAATGGCTTCATTTGCAATTAAATTGGCACCATCAATATAATCGAGTCTGTTTTGGATTTTTTTGTAATAGACTTCTGCTTCAAATGAATAAGCTCCGTTATTAATATTTTTGAAATAACCCAACGCAACCTGATCTGCAATTTGCGGTTTGATATAGTTATCACTTGGCATCCAGACGTCCAGCGGAGTAGGAGATGAGGTATTCGATATTAATTGAAGATATTGTGCCATGCGGTTATAGCTGGCTTTTATGGACTGGTCATCATTTAGCTGATACGAAACGGCAAATCTAGGTTCTAAGTTGTTATAGCTTTCAATGACTTTGTTTTTGCTGTAATATTTAGTAGAAGTTGGTATGCCTTTTTCGTAAATCTGCATGTCTGTATTGAAAGTTACAGGCTCATTATTATCATAATAATTAATAGTTGATGCACCTAAATGGTAAAATAAACTATAACGCAATCCATAAGAAACGGTGATTTTTTTTGAAAGTTGATTCTCGGCTTCAATATAAGCGGCGGGTTCAAAGGCGTATTTTTTATCTAATTGATCCGGATTTATTCCGGATTTAGCATTTGTTGGTTTGATAGTTCCCGGATTGAATTCGTAATAAATTCCGTTTATACCATAATTCAGTTTGAATTTATCTGAAATGTAGTTCTTGAAATCGTATTTAATATTGTAATTTTTAATTCCGGAATCCCAATTGAAACCTACAAAGTTTAGGTCAAGTCCGTAATAATAATCACTGTAAATCAAAGATAAATTGGCAAATAATTTATCAGAATACAGGTGATTCCAACGCAGGTTTAAAGTTGAATTTCCGTACGTATTCGTAAAACTTTTATTCAGGCTAAATACATCACGGCCAAAATAACCGGATAAATACAAGCTGTTATTATCATTTAGTTTATAGCTTAATTTGGTGTTTAAGTCATAAAAATAAGCTGAATTGTCTTTATTCTTTTCGGACAGTTTTAAGAATAAATGGGCATAAGAAGCTCTTCCGCCAATTAAAAAAGAGCCTTTATCTTTTACCAAAGGTCCTTCGGCAAGAATTCGGCTGGAAACCAGACCAATTCCGCCATTTACATGAAATTCTTTACTATTCCCGTCTTTTTGGTAAATATCTAAAACAGAAGAAGCTCTTCCGCCATAGCGAGCGGGGATTCCGCCTTTATACAATTTTAAATCCTTAATGGCATCCGGATTAAAAACAGAGAAAAATCCAAAAACGTGCGATGAATTAAAAATCGTAGCCTCGTCTAATAAAATCAGGTTTTGATCTGCTCCGCCACCTCGTACATTGAATCCCGAAGCGCCTTCGCCAGCATTTGTAACTCCGGGAAGCAATAAAATAGATTTTAAAACGTCGACTTCGCCCATAACCACCGGCATTTTCTTGATAGTAGCAATAGACAGTTTATTGGTACTCATTTCCGGTGATTTGATATTGATTTTTCTTTTGTTGTCCGTAATTACAACTTCTTGCAGTTCTTCGCCGCCTTCGTTAATGGCAAAATTATTTTTTGTATTTTGATTTAAAACAATTGTTTTCTGAATGGTTTTATAGCCAACATAACTAATTTCGATTTCATATTCTCCTTTGGGAGCTGTAAGTGAATAAAAACCGTATTCGTTTGTCGTGGTTCCAATTTTTAAAGACGGAATATAGATATTTACTCCAATTAAGGTTTCATTGTTTTTATAATCAGTTATGGTACCGCTTAGGGTGAATTTTTCCTGAGAGAATGAAGTTAAGGTTATGAAAAGTAGAAAAAATAGAAGCCCAATTTTTTTAGTAATCATTGTCTTGGTTTTGAAACACATAGTTAACAATTCTTGCTAAATATAACTACGGAACGTTTGTTAAACATTAGTTAAGAATAATTTGTTTTTTAAAGATACAAAGGTTCAAAGATACAGAGGTTCAGAGTTTTTGGTTTAAAACAAAAAAAAAGACAACTTTATAAAAGTTGTCTTTTTTTTTATAATATCGTAGAGACGCACAGCGGTGCGTCTCGTAACTTATGTATTATTTTATTTCGGCAATAATAGAGTTGAAAGTTGCACTTGGACGCATTGCTTTGCTTACTAACTCAGGAGTTGGTTGGTAATAACCACCAAGAGTTTGAGGTTTTCCTTGTGCACCAATTAATTCAGCATCGATTTTAGCTTCATTAGCTTCAAGTTCAGCAGCGATTGGAGTAAAGATTGCTTTCAATTCTGCATCTTTGTTTTGAGCTGTCAATGCTTGTGCCCAATATAAGGCAAGGTAAAAGTGAGAACCGCGGTTGTCAATTTGACCTACTTTACGAGCTGGAGATTTATCGTTAGCAAGGAATTTATCATTTGCTTCGTCAAGAGTTTCAGATAAAATAATTGCTTTAGAGTTGTCTAAAGTTTGTCCTAAATGCTCTAAAGAAGCACCAAGAGCTAAAAATTCTCCTAATGAATCCCAACGTAAATATCCTTCTTCTGTAAATTGCTCAACGTGTTTAGGAGCAGAACCTCCGGCACCAGTTTCGAACAATCCACCACCATTCATTAACGGAACGATAGACAACATTTTAGCTGAAGTTCCTAATTCTAAAATTGGGAATAAGTCAGTTAAGTAATCACGTAAAACGTTTCCTGTTACAGAGATAGTGTCTAAACCTTTGATGATTCTGTCTAAAGTAAATTCTGTAGCAGCAACTGGGTTTAAGATACGGATATCAAGATTTACGGTATTGTAATCTTTAAGGTATTTTTGAACTTTTGCGATCAATTCTCTGTCATGCGCTCTGTTTTCGTCTAACCAGAAAACAGCAGGAGTATCAGATAAACGAGCTCTGTTTACAGCTAGTTTAACCCAGTCCTGAATAGGAGCGTCTTTTGCCTGACACATTCTGAAAATGTCATTGGCTTCAACGTCTTGCTCCATTAAAACAGTTCCTTTATTGTCTACAACACGAACAACACCGTCTCCTTTTACCTGGAAAGTTTTGTCGTGAGATCCGTATTCTTCTGCCTTTTGAGCCATTAAACCTACGTTAGGAACACTTCCCATTGTTTTAGGATCAAAAGCACCGTGTTTTTTACAGAAATCAATAGTTGCAGTATAAATTCCAGAATAAGCACGATCCGGAATAAGAGCGATTGTATCTTGTTGTTTTCCGTCTTTGTTGTACATCTGTCCAGAAGTACGAATCATTGCCGGCATAGAAGCATCTACAATAACATCAGATGGAACGTGTAAGTTTGTAATTCCTTTATCAGAATTTACCATTGCTAAAGCTGGACCGTTTTCGATCGCTTTAGTAATATCGGCTTCAACTTCAGCCTGCTCAGGTCTTCCTGCAATTTTTGCATAGATATCACCTAAACCATTTCTTGTATCAATATTTAATTCAGCAAATAAAGCTTCGTATTTTTTGAAAAGATCAGCAAAATAAACTTCAACGATAGCGCCAAAGATAATTGGATCTGAAACTTTCATCATAGTAGCTTTTAAATGCACAGAAAGTAAAATGCCTTCTTTTTTAGCATCTGCAATTGCATCAGCAGCAAAAGCTTTTAATTTTTTTACACTCAAAACTGAGCTGTCAATTATTTCACCTGCTTTAAGCGGAGTACTTGCTTTAAGAACAGTTGTTGTGCCGTCTTTTGCAACAAACTCGATTTTTACATCGTCAGCGTCTGCAACAGTAAGTGATTTTTCACTTCCGTAGAAATCACCGTTTGGCATTGAAGCAACTTTAGTTTTTGAGTCAGCAGACCAAGCACCCATTGAATGCGGATTTGCTTTTGCAAAGTTTTTTACTGCTCTTGGTGCTCTACGATCAGAGTTTCCTTCACGTAAAACCGGATTTACAGCAGAACCTAAAACTTTAGCATATTTTGCCTTAATTTCTTTTTCGACATCGTTTTGAGGATCTTCAGGGAAATTAGGGATTTTGTAACCGTGAGATTGTAATTCAGCAATAGCAGCTTTTAATTGCGGTACAGATGCCGAAATGTTTGGTAATTTGATGATGTTAGCTTCAGGTTGTGTCGCTAATTGACCTAATTCAGCCAAAGCATCTCCGGTTTTTTGAGCATCGGTTAAAAGCTCAGGGAAATTCGATAAAATTCTACCTGCTAAAGAGATGTCTCTAGTTTCAATAGCAATACCAGCAGTAGCAGTAAATGCTTGAACAATAGGTAAAAAAGAATAAGTCGCTAATAATGGCGCCTCATCAGTTAAGGTGTAATAGATTTTTGAATTCTGTGTCATTTTTTTTTTTTTTTTTATATAATCGTATCGCCGAGATTAAGCGATGTAAAGGTATAGTCGGCTAAGAATGAGCGGAGCAAATATAATAAAATCAGTCCGAAAACGGTGTAGTTTTGATGAGAAATGCCGAAATTATCAGATTGTTATTTCGGACTCATTAAATTGCTAAATCGGTGATTTTGATATTAAAAAATTGCAGTTTTGATGAATCAGAGTTAAAAGTGAAAGCTTCCGAAAAAGGAAAACGCCAGAAGTTGTAGAAATCCATTTTAGCTTTGATAGTTTTTGTCTGAAAAGTTGTATTTTTGACTAAAATGCAAGAGACATATAACAAATGTAAGATACATTGTTCAATATGTTTTTTACTTGTTGTTTATTATTACGCTTAATCATTATCTTTGAATTATGAGCACACTTACAAAACCAAACCATATAGGGCGAAAAATAAGCTGTATTCGTGAACTTCGTGATATGAAACAGGAAGCTTTGGCGCAAGCTTTAGGAACAAGTCAGCAAACTATTTCTACTATTGAAAACAGTGAAACTATAGAGGAAGAAAAACTTGCAGAAATTGCAAAAGCGCTTGGTGTAACTGTCGAAGCAATCAAAAGTTTTTTAGAAGAAAATATGATTAGTTATTTTAATAGTTTCCACGACAATAGTATTAATAACGGTCATTTTGGAAATAATAATCATTATACATTTAATCCATTGGATAAATTAATGGAGACTTTTCATGAAAAAGAAAAGCTTTACGAACGGTTGCTACAAGCTGAAAAAGATAAAATCGAATATTTGGAAAAACTATTGAAAAAAATAGGATACCAATTTTCATTAAAATACAAACCGATGCTTTATGAGTGTCGGTTTTTTTATTTTGGGCGTGTTCGCCGAAAAAGGCGAACCGGGCTATACGTTTCAAGTCCTCGTAATTGTTGTTTTGTTCCATCGGAACATTTCATTGGTAGCCCAATAATACGGCGTTTTTTCACGTTCCGTAGGAACGTTTGATTTTATAAATAATATTGGTAAAACATATACAGATTGCCTATACAATTTCTCAAACGTCCCAATGGGACGATATTTTTCACGATGCATTTTTTTTCTACCGATGAGGTGTTCCGATGGAACACAATCTAAAATATCTTAACTTAATGGCATTGATTTTTATCCCTCACGCAAACCATAAAACAAGAACTTTTGTTTACTAAGCGCAATTATCACTACAATCTCAGAAACCCGACAGGTTTTTAAAACCTGTCGGGTTTGACGTAAACTAGATTCAGGATATTTTAAAAATTAGGCACAAAAAAAAACTCGTTTCAAATAAATGAAACGAGCTTTTTTATAACAAAGAGATAAATGATTATCTTCTTTTATCTTTAATCTTAGCTTTTTTACCAGTAAGTTCTCTGAAGTAGAAAATTCTAGCTCTACGTACAGCTCCTTTTTTGTTGATTTCAATTTTCTGTAAAGCTGGTAAGTTTACTGGAAAGATACGCTCAACTCCAATTGCACCTGACATTTTACGAATAGTAAAAGTTTCTGTGTTACCAGAACCTCTTCTTTGAATAACAACTCCTTTAAAAAACTGAGTTCTTGTTTTTTCACCCTCTTTAATTTCGTAGTAAACTGTGATAGTATCTCCAGCTCCGAAAACAGGGAAATCTTTTTTAGCAACTAATTCGGTTTGAACGAATTTCATTAAATCTGCCATGATATCTTATAATTATGGTTTTTATAGAGCAACATTCACGGATCTCGCCAGAGGTTAGTCTAATTCGGGTGCAAATGTAGAAAATAATTATGAATTATAAATTGTAAATTGTGAATTATTTTAAGTTGCTGATAAATTGAGGGTTAAGGGTGTTTTTTTGTTTGCTTCGCCTGTTCGGTTTTCAGCCTCGGGTCAGGTTTCAAGTTTCAGGTTGGATTGCGCAAAGTTGGAACTTGAAACAAAAACAACCTGAAACCTGAAACAAATTTTAATGTTCTTCTAATAAATCAGGACGTCTGTTCTTCGTATGTTCATACGCCATATCTTCGCGCCATTTGTCAATTTTAGCAAAATGACCACTGGTTAAAACATCTGGAACTTTCCATCCTTTGTAGTCTGCAGGTCTTGTATATATAGGTCCTGAAAGTAAATTGTCCTGAAAACTATCTGTTAATGCCGACGTTTCATCACTTAAAACACCAGGAATTAACCTAATCAAAGCATCAGATAAAACTAAAGCGCCTAATTCTCCTCCTGATAAAACGTAATCACCAATCGAAATTTCTTTCGTAATAAAATGATCACGCACACGCTGATCTACACCTTTATAATGTCCGCATAAAATGATTATGTTTTCATACATTGACATTGTGTTTGCCATTTTTTGGTTCAGTGTTTCTCCGTCAGGCGACATATAAATGATTTCGTCATATTCACGTTCGCTTTTCAAATGCGTAATACAAGCATCAATTGGCTGAACAGTCATAACCATTCCGGCGCCACCTCCAAACGGATAATCGTCGACACTTTTTTGTTTGTTCGTAGTATAATCGCGCAAATTATGAAAATGAACTTCTACCAGACCTTTGTCTATAGCACGTTTCATGATCGAAGCCTCAAAAGGACTTTTTAATAATTCCGGCAAAATCGTTATAATGTCAATTCGCATTTTTTTTCTTCAATAGTTCTAAGCGGCAAAGATACAAAGTTAATATTTGAGAATTTTAAGATTTTAAAATTGAAATAATTGCTTTTATAAGAATGTTAGAAATGTAATGTTTTGGCTTGTAATTTGTTTAAAATCAATGTAGTGAAAATTTGGTTATTGGAATTCTTGTACTGATTTTTATTATATTTAAATCATTTTAGAATAATTTAAACTCAAAAGAAGATGAGAAAATTAACAATAATCGCAATTGCAGTTTTTATGTTTATTTCCTGTAACAACCAAAATCAACCAAAAATTGTGGATACAACTCAAAATGAAAAAGTGGTAAAAGAGTACTTTGATCATTTTAATAATCATGATTGGAAAAAGATGTCGGAAATGTATATAGAAACTGCTGATTTTAAAGACCCTTCTTTCGGAAAAGGAATTGTAAAACAAACCCGCAAACAAACTGAAGATAAATATGCGGAGTTAAATAAGATTTTCCCTGATTTACATGATAAAATTATCCAGATTTACCCATCGGGAGAAAAGAATATAATTGTCGAATTTGTTTCAACAGGAACTGCGCCGGATAATTCAAAATTAGAACTGCCTATTTGCACGGTTTTTACGATTGAGAACGGATTAATTACCAAAGATTTTACTTATTTCGATAACTTTGAAGCAGATACAAGTAAGAAGTAGAAATCGTACCAGGTGTAGTCCCAGAGGGTAATGTCATTAAATTAAGGAAAAATCCAATAGAACAATTTGTTAAAGATAATATCTTTTTGTTCCATCAGAACATTTGGTTGGTAGCCCATTAAACACGACGTTTTTTCACGTTCCGTAGGAACGTTTGATTTTATAAATAATAATTGGAAAAACATATCCAGATTACATATACAATTCCTCAAACGTCCCAATGGGACGATGCTTATCACGATACATTTTTTTCTACCGATGAGGTGTTCCGATGGAACAGAATCTAAAATATCTTAACTTAATGATATTGCCCTACGGGATAATTGTACTGCAGTGTTGATTTTTTTTGAATAATTTGAATGAAAAGTTTAAAAAAAATTTGATAAAAAAAATCAAAAAGAAAAATAAGAATAGCTGTTTTTTGAATATATTTAACAAAAAGTATATGAAGAAAATAGCTATTCTTATTTTTATAATATTTTGTTCCTGTAGCAAAAACAAAGAAGATCAGTATTTTGATTCGATCAAAAATAACGATGTTAAATTATCTACACCCGTTGATGGAGAATGGTTGTTTTCTCATAAAGAAAACGGGCAGAGTTTTGAACAGTATAAAGATTCCAAACATATTACTCCAACAAAAGATTCAAATATCATTTATATAAGACCAATTGGGAGTTTTAATGTTTTGCAAAAGAAACAAATTGAGTTGATGAATGAATATTTAGAGGTTTTCTTTCAATTAAAAACAAAAACTTTAGAACCTATTTCTAATGATATTGTGCCAATTTCAGCTAGAAGAATTGGGAATGAAGGCAATGAACAATTTTTAGCAGGATATCTTTTAGATAGTATTTTAAAAAAAGAAAAACCCTTGAACGGAATTGCCTTGATGGGACTTTCAGAAGTAGATTTGTTTCCAAAACCGTCATGGAATTATGTTTTTGGTTTGGCGTCTTATCGGGATAAAGTAGGTGTAAGTTCTATTTACAGGTTTCAAGATGGGGAATTAACTTCTGAAAATTTTAATTTATGTTTATCCAGATTATTAAAAACAAGTTCTCATGAAATTGGACATATGTTTGGTTTGCACCATTGTATTACTGCAGATTGTGTCATGAATGGAACTATTAGTTTGGCTGAAACAGATAAAAGTACCATAAGATTATGTTCTGTCTGCCAAAGAAAATTGAATTCCTGTATAAAATATGACAATAAAAAAAGGCTTTTAGATTTAGAAAAATACTTTAAAAAGAATAATTTAAACGACGGATTTGAATTAATGAAAAAAGATATTGACATTGCCGCTATTAGATAAAAAATGAAAGCAATAAAAATTCTTGCCATAACTGGCAGTACAAGAAAAAACTCAAGCAATTATAAAATCTTAAAATACATTTCAGAAGAGATAAAACCTGAGTTTGAGGTTGAAATTTTTGAAGATTTGGCTGATATTCCACATTTTAATCCAGATTTAGATAATGAAAATCTGCCCAAAGAAGTCAAAGATTTCAGGAATAAAATTACCTCTGCGGATGGAGTCATAATTTGCACTCCGGAATATGTTTTCAGTTTACCCGGAAGTTTAAAAAATGCTTTGGAATGGTGTGTTTCAACGACTATTTTCTCAAGTAAAAAGACAGGTTTAATTACTGCTTCGGCTTCGGGAGAAATGGGACATGAACAGCTGATATTGGTAATGAAAACTCTGGAAGCTAAATTTGATGATTCTACTAAATTACTGATACAGGGCGTTCGTGGAAAAATTAATGAGGAAGGAAAAATCATTAATGAAGAAACGGAAATTGCTCTTCTAAGTTTTATAAATAGTTTTGAAAGACAATTTTTAGTGCCGTAATGAAAAAGTTTTAATTAAAAGATTAGTTTTACTATTCTCAAATTTCAAAGCAAAAATGACCACAAGAAGAAGCTTTATCATAAATATCAGTCTGGCTGCAACCGCAGTTTTGGCTCTTCCATCATTAGCCTTTAGTATGAATAAAAAAGAAATTGGATTACAGTTATACACTTTACGGGATGAACTTCCTAAAGATATAAAATCGACTTTAGAAAAAGTTGCTGCAGCGGGATTTACAACTGTCGAAACGTATGGGTTTTCTATCAAAGATCAGTTTTGGGGATTGTCACCAATCGAATTGAAGAAAATACTAGACCAAAACGGACTCAAAGCAGTAAGTGGACATTATAATTTAGGAAGCTTTTTAGAAGACGGAAATACGGCAGAATTACTTCCGGCTATTGAAGCAGCAAAGGTTTTGAATAGCGAGTATTTAACTATTCCGTGGGTCAATGAACCTTTTCGAAAAAACATCGCCGATTATAAAATAATTGCCGGTCGTTTAAATCAAGCGGCTAAAGCTTGTGCAAATGCAGGTTTAAAACTGGCCTATCACAATCATGATTTTGAATTTCAAAAGCATGACGGAATCACAGGCTATGAAATTCTATTAAAAGAAACCGATAAAGACCTGGTTTATTTTGAGTTGGATTTATACTGGGTTGTTCGCTCAGGAAATGATCCGCTTAAATTGTTTAAGGAAAATCCGGGACGTTTTAAAATGTGGCATGTAAAGGATATGGATAAGAAAAATCCAGCTTTAAATACAGAAATAGGCTCCGGTTCTGTAGATTTTAAGAATGTTTTTAAGGAAGCAAAACTATCCGGAATGAAACATTTTTTTGTAGAGCAGGAGAATAATTATAATCCAAATCCTTTTGAATCTATTAAAAACAGCTGTGATTTTATTTCTAAAAACTTGATTTAAGCAGAAGCTGGTTTTTTAAAAATAGTATATAAATTCAATTAAAAACAGATATGAAAAGTTTCGGGACAAGCAAAGAATTTATAAAAGGAGATGAACTGGAGTGGGAAGTGGTTGGAGAAGGAATCAAACGCAAAATATTGGCGTACGATGATCGTGTGATGTTAGTAAATGTTCATTTTGAAAAAGGTGGAATTGGAGTTCTGCATGAACATTATCACTCACAGGTAACTTATATTTCCAGCGGAAAATTTGACGTTACGATTTCGGGTGTTACACAAACGCTAAAAGAAGGCGATAGTTTTTACATTCCGCCACACGCGATTCATGGCGTTGTTTGTTTAGAAAGCGGACTTTTGACGGATGTTTTCAGTCCAATTCGGGAAGATTTTATGTCATTATAAGATTTTAAAAATCAGTATAATCCTTAAGAAAAATGTCTAGTTTGTTTCCGAATTTGAAAAATTTATAGATTTTTTAAACTTTTGATAAAGATTAGATTGGTATTTTTGCAAAATGAATTTATCCAAAACGAATGTCTTATTTATGGCAGCTTGCACTGGACTTATAGTTGCAAATCTGTATTACTGCCAACCTTTAATTGTTTTAATTGCCAAAGAATTTAAAATTCAAGAAGATTTCGCAGGTACAATAACGTATCTTACGCAAGCTGGTTATGCGATTGGTCTGTTTTTTATGGTTCCGTTAGGCGACAAACTTGAGCGTAAAAAGCAAATTCTAATGACAACTTTTGCCTCCGTAATAGCATTAATCTTAGCGGCAACGGCAAAAAGTTTTTTTCTGCTGCAAATTGCTTCTCTATTAATCGGAATTACTTCAATCGTTCCACAACTAATTTTACCTTTGGCAGCTTCGTTAAGTAGCCCTGAACAACGAGGAAAAGTTATTGGAACCATTATGAGCGGTTTACTTGTTGGTATTTTATTATCACGAACTTTAAGCGGATTTATTGGTCAGATTTTTGGCTGGAGATCTATGTTTTATATCGCTGCAGGAGTTTGTTTGTTGATCTTTTTTGTGATTCAGAATAAATTTCCGGTCAACAAACCTCAGTTTCAAGGAACTTATGGACAGTTGATTCAATCCCTTTTTACGCTTATAAAAACACAACCAATTTTACGTGAAGCTACAATAATTAACGTGTTTAGTTTTGCACAATTTGGAGCTTTCTGGGTTACTATGGTTTTGTTGCTTTCAGGAGAGCCTTTTAATTATAATAGTGCAACAATTGGTTTGTTTGGGATTGTAGGTGCTTCAGGAGCTTTAGCAGCGCCTTTGGTTGGGAAATTAGGAGATAAAGGAGGTTCAAGAGTAGCCGTTGGTTATGGCTGTTTATTGATATTAATTAGTTTTATAATATTTTATTTTTCAATAGAAAGTGTCATCGGAATTGCAATCGGAATTGTATTTATTGACGTAGGAATTCAGGGAGTTCACATCTCTAATCAAACCCGAGTTTATTCGTTGCTTCCCGAAGCCAGAAACAGACTAAATACCGTATTTATGTCATTCAGCTTTTTAGGAACTGCAGCCGGATCTGCTTACGGATTATTATTGTGGAAACTGGGCGGATGGCACGCTGTAACTATCGGATGTGTTGGTTTGTCAGCATTGTCATTTGTAGTTTACGGTCTTACTTATAAATCAATCCCGAAGCCTCGGGATAAAAAATAGAAAGCACAAATTGATATAAAATTAATTTGTAAATTTGCAATCAAATTAAAAATAATAACAATGGAAAACGGAATATACGCTAAATTCAACACTAGTAAAGGTTCGATTTTAGTAAAACTTACACATGATTTAACACCAGGAACCGTAGGAAATTTTGTAGCTCTTGCAGAAGGAAATATGGAAAATAAAGTAAAACCTCAAGGACAAAAATTCTATGACGGATTAACATTCCATAGAGTTATTCCTGATTTTATGATCCAGGGTGGTTGTCCAAAAGGAACAGGAACTGGAGATCCAGGTTATAAATTTGATGATGAGTTTCACCCAAGTTTAAAACACGATCGTCCGGGAGTTTTAGCAATGGCAAATTCTGGTCCTGCAACTAACGGTTCTCAATTTTACATTACTCACGTTCCAACTTCTTGGTTAGATGGAAAACATACTGTTTTTGGTCACGTAATCGAAGGTCAGGATATCGTTGATGCTGTTGCTCAAGGTGATTCTCTTGATAATGTAGAAATCATCAGAGTAGGTGAAGAAGCAGAAAAATTCAATGCTATTGAAGCTTTCATCGCTTTAAAAGGTGCTCGTCTTAAACGTGATGCAGCTTTAAAAGCAGAATCTGAAGCAAAAATGGAGCAATTAGCTGCTGGTTTTGATAAAACTGATAGCGGTTTACGTTACAAGATGATCCAAAAAGGAGACGGTAAAAAAGCGGAAGCTGGAAAAACTGTTTCTGTACATTACGAAGGATCTCTTGAAAACGGAAAAGTTTTTGATTCTTCTTATCCACGCAAAAAACCAATCGAATTTAGATTAGGTCAAGGTCAGGTTATCGAAGGATGGGACGAAGGTATTGCTTTATTGCAAGTTGGAGACAAAGCTCGTTTTGTAATTCCATCTGATTTAGGGTATGGAGCTTCAGGTGCAGGAGGAGTTATTCCGCCAAACGCAACTTTGATTTTTGACGTTGAATTAATGGACGTAAAATAAGACTTTTAGATACAATTTAGTATTATTTTAAATAACAATCCCATACGCTTCGGCATATGGGATTTTTTTATATTTACTTAAAAATAAGTAAAGTAATGAAAACAAAAATCTTAATCCTGGCAGCAGTAGTTCTATTTGTAGTATCGTGTGGTACTAAAAAATCAGCTCCTGCTACTCCGGCAACTCCAGCTGTAACTGAGGCTGTAAAAACTACAGAATTAACGCCAGAATTGGCAGCTGGCAAAAGCATGTACGAAAACAATTGCGCAAAATGCCATAAATTATTTGACCCAAAGAAATTTAGTCAGGAAGATTGGAAACCAATTTTAGTAAAAATGCAGAAGAAAGCGAAGTTAGATGATACTCAAATGGCTTCAATATCAAATTATATATCTTCTCAATTGTAAGAAGTTGTTATTGTAGACTTGTAAAAACTATTCAGTAAATTTTTATTGGATAGTTTTTTTTGTTTAAAACAGGATATAAAAAAACACCTTCACGAATGAGGTGTTTAAAAAAATTAAGAAATGCTTTCAGAAGTATTGCTAACCGCAACTATTTTTAAAGTTTTTATTCCGGCTGGCAATTCCCAGTCAACTTCATCATTTTCTTTAAAGCCAATAATAGCAACACTTAAAGGTGCAAGAATTGAGATTTTACTTTGCTTTACATCTGCAAATGAAGGTAAAACGATTTGAATTTTCATTTGTTTGTTTGCTTTTACATCTTCGATAGTTACATAAGAATTGATCCTCACAATCGAGTTGTCTAATTCGCTTTCTTTACTAATAATCGCGCGATCTAATTCTTGCGAAAGCTGATTGGCTTCCTTTGTATTTGTTGAATTTTTACTTTTTAAGATTAAGTCTCTCAAAAACTGATAATCTGTTTTACAGAAGGTGGGTGTTGGTTTCATAACGAGTGTTTTAATTTATATTGTTATTAATTTATTTGAATTTCAATGTTTGTATGATTTCTTTATAGGCTTATAAAAGCATAATTGCTATTCCAAATTGTATAGATACAGATTGGAATTTTGAAAATAATTATGTTTTGGAAATTTTTGATTGAAAAAACCAAAAAAATATTTGAGAGAGTATTTACTCTTTCAAATAAAATAAATGATTAAATCTTGGTATAAATCCTCCGCCTGAAAGAAGAAATTGAAATAGACGGAGGCCTAATTAATAAAGGCCTTACTATGTGAAATAAATACAGCAGTAAGTGGTTTTCTCGTAAGAGAAAACAACAACATAGAAACTGTAAATATAAGTATAGTGCTCACAATGAGAATTTTTATTAATCTGCAAAGATAGGAAAAGTTTTCGGAAAACCTAAGAACTTTATTTCCATTTGATGTTACAGCCAATACTTGGTTTCTGAATTTCGTTCAGACTTCTATTGTAAATCAGGCCATCAATCGCACTTCGAAGATCACTTCCGCTTAGCGGAATTCCATTTCCTGGTCTCGAATCATCAAGCTGACCACGGTAAAATAAGCGATCCTGACTGTCAAATAAATAAAAATCCGGAGTGCAAGCTGCTTCATAAGCTTTTGCAACTTCCTGAGTTTCGTCAAACAAATAAGGAAAATCGATTTTGTTCTGGAAAGCAAATTCCGTCATTAATTCCGGAGAATCCTGCGGATATTTTACAACATCATTACTTGAAATAGCAACAACACCAATTCCCTGAACACGATAATCATTGGCAATCATTACAATTTCCCTAATCACATGAAGCACAAACGGACAATGATTACATATAAAAATTACAAGTGTACCTTTTGAACCCCTTAAATCTTCAAACGAATATTCATTATTAGAATTAGTGTCTTTTAGTTTGAAGTCCGGAGCAATTGTTCCAAGCGGAATCATATTTGAAGGTGTGCGTGCCATTTTACAGAATATTAGTTACTCAAAAATAACTTTAAAATTCTGTAAAAGAAAGGGTATAGCGGTAATTATTATTAAGTACCTGTTTTATTGGTGGGTTTTAGCTTTTACCACAGATTTTATTGATTTTGGCAGATTGAGATTTCCGTATTTAAGAGAATACGGAAATCTTTATAATCATAAAAATCTGTGACATTTTGAATTATTTAAGCATTCAAAAATTCTAATAAGTCTTTGTTTAGTTTGTCTTTGTGGGTATAAAATAAGCCATGCGGAGCGCCTTCATACACGATATAGGTGTTTTCACGAATAGCTTTAGCCGCTTTTTTTGAAGTAAGTTCGATAGGAACAATTTTATCGTCGTCGCCATGAATTATTAAAGTCGGAACTTTTATTGAATCCAGGTCGGCTCTAAAATCTGTAAACGAAAAAGATTCGGCACATTTTAAAGTAGCTCGGGGAGAAGCAAAGGAACACAACGTTCTGTAATATTCTAATAATGGAGTACTCAATGGTCTGTTGATGATGTTGATTCCGAAGAAAGTCTTTCCAAAATTATCCATAAATCCTATACGGTCCGTTTTAATTGCATTTGCGGTATTTTCGCTTTTTTCTTTTGGATGACCGTCAGGATTATCATTGGTTTGCAATAAAAAAGGAACTATTGAAGAAATTAAAACTGCTTTTATAACACCTTTTCCACTATAACGGCTAAAGTAGCGAACAACCTCTCCGCCTCCCATGGAGAAACCTACAAGAGTTGCATTTTCTAGTTGAAGCAGCTCGATAATTTCTTTTAAATCATCGGTTAAAGTATCATAATCATATCCGTCATAGGGCTGTGATGATTTGCCAAATCCACGGCGGTCATAAGCAATTACACGATAATTATTTTGAACCAGAAAATCGATTTGGTATTCCCACATTTCATTAGAAAGTGGCCAGCCATGAATTAAAATTACCGGTTTTCCTTTTCCGTAATCTTTGATATAAAGTTTTACGTTTTTATCTGTTTCAATGTATTTGTCTGTATTTAAATGTTGAATATAAAAGTCAGAATCTCTAAGAGATGAGCTGGTGTTTACAAGACTATTTTCCATTTTGTATATTTTTTTTTGTGTTATTTTCATAAGTTGCTGCGTAAAATTAGAAGCTGCATTAAAAAAACGGTTACAGAATTAGCGGTAATAGTTACAAAATTTATAGGTTTGTAAATGAACAAATATTGAAATAAGAATGGATTTAACCTGGAATGAATTTGAGAGAACCGATATGCGTGTCGGAACCATTATAGATGTAAATGATTTTCCCGAAGCAAGAAAACCTGCCTACCAGCTTACAATTGATTTTGGTGTTGAGATTGGAATCAGAAAATCATCGGCACAAATAAAAGTGCATTACAAAAAAGAGGATTTATTAAACCGACAAATTATAGCGGTAGTAAATTTCCCGAGAAAACAAATCGGAAAATTCATGAGCGAATGCTTGGTTCTTGGTGCAATAGGCAAGGAGGGAGATGTTATTTTATTAGCTCCTGATTTTAAAATAGAAAATGGACTTAGGATTGGATAGTTTTTTAGTGTTCAGTTTTCAGTTTGCCATGAATGGACACCAATCTACACGAATTCTTTTTAGATTCTAGCTTTGCGAACTTAATTGGCTAAAAACTTTGAAAACTTTGCGTAAATTCTTGGTGAACTTTGCGGTTAATTTTCGCCACGAATTCACGAATCTGCACGAATTGATTTTTACATCTGGCTTTGTGAACTTAATCAAGGAAAACCTTTGCAAACTTTGCGTAAAACCTTTGTGAACTTTGTGGTTAATTTACGCCCAGACTGAAAACTGAAAACTGCGACTGAAAACTAAGAAATTTTCTCAATTAACTGCTGTAATATCAATTGTCCTTCTTCCCAGTATTTTAAATCAGAATCTGAGTTGATGTGTCCTTGCTGTCCGATATTTACAAAATCGCTTCCCCATTTTTCTGCAAAATATTGTTTTCTTTCGAAGGAAGCATAAGGATCATTTTCGCTTGCTACAACGATCGACGGAAAAGGTAATTTTGAAGTTGGAATTGGTGAAAAATTCCTAATAGATTCTGGTGTGTGTTGAGGTGAATCAACATCGGCAGGAGCTACCAGTAATGCGCCAACAATATTTTTGTTAGTATTAGCTTCAGCCCAATGTAATACGAGTGAAACGGCTAAGCTATGTGCAACCAGAATAGTTGGCTGATTGAGTTTAGAAACTTCTTCGTTTAATCTTGCTAGCCATTCTTCACGAATAGGTTCGTCCCAATTGTCCTGAACCAACCGAATTGAATTTTCAAATTTTTTATGCCAAAAGGTTTGCCAGTGTTTGTCGCCGGAATTTCCTAGCCCGGGTAATATTAAAATTTGTGTTTCCATTGCCGTGGATTTTATTTAGTGATTAATTTTTTAGAGGAACGTAGTTATGTTTTAGAATTGTTGTCTAAAAAAGCCCTTTTTGCATTTTTAAATATATAAAAAAAGTCCAAAATGCGGGACATATTGGACTTGTACTTTTAAAAAAGTTATTTTCGACTAAATATCGTCAAAATCAATATCAGTAAAACTAGTTCTTTGACCTTCAGGTTTATCAGAACCGTATTCTTTTTTGAAATCTTTTTGGTGTCTTTCAGAAATTACTTCTTCGCCTTTGTGGTTCAAGACATATGAAGTCATTTCTTCTAGTATTTCGGCAAAAGCACTAAAATCTTCTTTGTACAAGTAAATTTTGTGTTTTTTAAAATGAAAAGAACCATCTTCTTCAGTAAATTTTTTACTTTCTGTAATCGTGATATAATAATCGTCAGCTTTAGTAGCTCTCACATCAAAGAAATAAGTTCTTCTTCCTGCTCGTAATACTTTAGAAAAAATCTCTTCTTTTTCTAACATGTCATTTTCTCTCATAATACGTTCTATCATTTTTTGGAATTAATAGTACTCAAAAATCATAAAAATTTATCGATTACGCAACAATTAAAGTAATTCTTTTTCCGAAAGTTGTTTTAAATATAACGATGAATAATAGCCTTCCTGATTTATTAATTGATTATGAGAGCCTTGTTGAATGATCCTGCCGTCTTGAAGAATGATTATCTTATCAGCATTTTTAGCAGATGAGACACGATGGCTTACTATTATTGTAGTCTTATCTTTACATATTTCAAATAAATTGCTCAAAATTGTTTCTTCCGTTTCAGTATCTACCGCAGACAAGCAATCGTCGAAAAGTAAAATTGCAGGGTTTTTAATAATCGCACGCGCAATAGATACACGCTGCTTTTGCCCGCCGGAAAGTGTGATTCCTCTTTCACCTAAAATGGTATCATATTGTTTGTTAAAAGCGATGATATTGTCATGAACCACAGCGCTTTTGGCAGCTTCTATTACTTCTTCATCTGTTGCATTTTGATTGCCAAATTTGATGTTATTTTTAATGGTATCCGAGAATAAAAAAGCATCCTGAGGCACAATTCCAATGTTGTTTCTTAAGTCATTTAGGTTTAAAGTACTTATTTCGTTTTGGTCAATTGTGATTCTTCCTTCAGTAACATCATATAAACGGGAAAGCAATGATAATATTGTAGACTTTCCGGAACCAGTCTTTCCGAGGATTGCTAATGTTTCTCCTTTTTTTACAGTGAAAGTTACATTTTTCAGCGCTTCAATGTTGGTGTCTTCATAAGTATAACTCACATTTTCGAAAGCAATAGACCCTTGAATATCCGAGTGATTTTCATTTTTATTTTCGATTTCAGGTTCAATTTTCAAAAATTCATTCAAACGTTTCTGAGAAGCTTCCGCTTCCTGAACCATAGACGAAACCCATCCTAAGGACGCTACAGGCCAGGTAAGCATGTTTACATATAGAATAAACTCTGCAATTGTGCCAATGTTAGCAATCGTTCCGTTGATGTACATAACACCTCCAAAATAAATTACCACCAAGTTACTAATCCCGATTAAAGCAATCATCAAAGGGCCAAAAAGCGATTGCACTTTGGCAAGATCCAAACTTTTCTTTTTGCTCTCCTCGGCAAGTGCCACCATATTATTCTGATGTTGATTCTCTAAAGAATACGCTTTTATAACACGAATTCCTGAAAATATTTCCTGAGTAAAACTGGAAACTTTCGATAAATATTGCTGGAAAGTGGTGCTTCGTTTATTGATTTCTGAACTCAGTTTAAAAATACAATACGAAAGAATTGGCAATGGTAAAATCGTGTATAAGGTCAATAAAGGCGAAACATTATACATATATATAATAACGATGGCAAAACGGATAAAAGTATTGATGGTGTACATAACTGCCGGACCAACATACATACGAACTTTTGAAACGTCTTCGCTAATACGGTTCATTAAATCTCCGGTACGGTTTTGTTTGTAGAAATTCTGCGAAAGATTCTCATATTGCTTAAAAACTTCATTTTTTAAATCAAATTCAATATGGCGTGACATTACGATTAAAGTCTGACGCATTAAAAATGTTAAAAAACCTGCTACGATCGTAGTAGCTATGATTAGCAGTACGTTATGAATTAGACCTTCACGATAACTATCGATAATTACCTGCGATGCCTGATCTGATTTTGGCAGTTTATCAAACTTTTCGATCGCGTTTAAAGACTTGCTAATGAGCTTTGGAGTAAATAAAGAGAAGATTTGTGCGATTATGGTGATTAAAATTCCTAATGAGAAACTATATTTATATTTGATGAAATATTTGTTTAAATAGCTTAATTCTTTCATTTTTTTAAGAGATTCAATGTTGAATTGTTTTGATTTTGTAAATTATTATCAATTAAAAGTAATGGAATGTATAATTTTATCAGAACAAATTGATTGTTATATTGTTATTTTAAAGATAAAAAATTAGCACATGTGTATTTTTTATTTAAGTTTGAGAAGTCTTTTTGACAAATTCATAATTTTAACTAACAAATACTATCGCTATGGATGCAACTTTCGCAACTGGAAAGGAACTTCAAAAAATGGATCCTGTTTTTGGTCAATTATCTTTTGACGATCACGAACAAATTGTTTTTTGCAATGACAAAGATACAGGTTTAAAAGCAATTATTGGTATTCATAATTCGGTTATGGGGCCAGCTTTGGGAGGTACTAGAATGTGGAATTATAATACTGAATGGGAAGCATTAAACGATGTTTTGCGTCTTTCAAGAGGTATGACATACAAATCTGCAATTACTGGACTTAATATTGGTGGTGGTAAAGCAGTAATTATTGGTGATGCTAAAACGCAAAAAACTCCTGAGTTAATGCGTAAGTTTGGTGAGTTTGTTCATTCTTTAGGAGGTAGATATATCACTGCAGAAGATGTTGGAATGGAAACTAAAGACATGGACACTGTTAGAGATGTAACACCTTATGTTACGGGTATCTCTGAAGAAAGAGGTGGTTCTGGGAATCCTTCTCCAATAACGGCTTACGGTGTTTATTTAGGAATGAAAGCTGCTGCTAAAAGTCAGTTTGGTACTGATGTTTTAGACGGTAAAAAAGTTTTGGTTCAGGGTATTGGTCACGTTGGTGAAGCTTTGGTTGAGTATTTGACTAAAGAAGGAGCAATCGTTACAATTACTGATATCAACGAAGAAAAATTATATCAGGTAGCTCAAAAATACAATGCAACGATCTATACAGGTGAAGATTTGTATACTGCAGATGTTGATATCTATGCGCCATGTGCAATGGGAGCGATCATTAATGATAATACAGTAGACAAAATTAAGGCTAAAGTTATTGCTGGTGCTGCCAACAATCAGTTAGCTGATGAAAATATTCACGGTCAGAGATTACAAGAAAGAGGTATTTTATATGCACCTGATTTCTTGATCAACGCTGGTGGAATCATCAATGTTTATGCTGAATTAGAGCATTATGGTAAAGCTGAGATCATGTCTAAAACAGAAAATATCTATAATACTACTTTAGAAATTATCGATTATGCTGTGAAAAACGGAATGACTACACATAAAGCTGCTCTTACAATTGCTCAAAATCGTATTGATTTGAGAAAAATTGAAAACAGCAAAAAATAATATTTCTTATTCTTATAAAAAAGCCTGATAATTCAGGTTAGTTTTGAGTCAGAAACTATTCAAAATCACAATAAAAGGCCTGAAAAATCTATAAAAGTATTTTTCAGGCTTTTTTAATTGTAAAAACTTATCAAATTGATATACTTTTTATCACTTTAAATTTTATTATCACCTGTTAAATTCTTATTTTTGCAGACTAATTTTTAAATGTTCTTACAAGGTGGTAAATAGAAGACACATACGCGTTAAAGTAATGCAATCCATTTATGCAATGCATCAAAGCGGTTCTGATAATATGGAAAAAGAAGAGAAATTTCTTTTTTACAGTATTGATAATATTCAGGACTTATATCTTATAATGCTTTCTTCATTGATTGAGATTTGTAAAAAAGAGTCTGTTTTTTTACATCTTTCAAGTAAAAAACATCTTGCAACTGCTGCAGAACGTAATCCGAATGAAAAGTTTGTCAAAAACAAAATTTTTCAACTTCTTGCCGAAAGTAATTCTTTAAGTATTGCTTTAGAAAATCGTAAAATCAACAACTGGTCTTTAAATGATGATTATATCATTTTGCTTTTAAATGATATTAAAGCAAGCGACTTGTATGCAAAATACATGAGCACTACCACAAATACTTTTGAAGAAGACAGACAATTTGTAATTGATTTGTTTGCAGAAGTAATTGTTCCTAACGAAAAATTATATGAGTATTTAGAAGACGATAAGTTAACTTGGGTTGATGATATTCCGGTTGTAAATACACATATTATCAAACAATTGAAAGCAATCAAAACAGAAGATCCAGACGATTTTAGAGTGCCAAAATTGTATAAAGATGTTGAAGATAAAGATTTTGCTAAAGACTTGTTCAGAAGAACAGTTTTAAACGAATCTGTTCTTGCAAAAGAATACGATGATAAAACTCCAAATTGGGACAGCGAAAGGATTGCTGAGATTGATACTATTATCTTGAAAATGGCAATTTGCGAATTTTTAAAATTCCCTTCGATTCCAGTAAAAGTAACTCTTAACGAATATTTAGAAATTGCTAAAGAGTATTCTACACCAAAAAGTAGTATTTTTATCAACGGAATTTTAGATAATCTTGTTAAAGAGCTTACGGCTAATAAAAAGATGATTAAAGTTGGACGTGGGTTAATGTAATTGAGAAGAAATTCCAATTTTTTAATCTCGAAGCTTCGGGACCAAATTCCAAAGAAAACATAAATATTAATAACAAAAATAAAAACTGAATACTATGCAAGATTTATTAAAATTTGCCCCTTATTTACTAATGTTTGTCGTGTTGTATTTCTTTATGATCAGACCACAACAAAAAAGAGCAAAAAACGAAAAAGAATTTGAAAGCGGCCTAAAAGTAGGTGATAAGATAATTACAAAAAGTGGTTTTCACGGTAAAATTGTCGAACTTGCTGAAACAAGTGCAGTAATCGAAACAATGTCTGGAAAATTAAAAATCGAACGTTCAGCTATTTCTATGGAAATGAGCGCTGCTTTGGCTAAAAAAGCGTAATTTTTTTTAGAAATTCCAATAAAATATAAATTCCAAATTCCAATGTATAATTGGAGTTTGGGATTTTTTTTGTTTTGAAATTAGGCGCATTGTGTGTCTTTGTCTTTACTTTGGATTAGTTTTAAAAAAGAGTAAATTTATTCAAAGGAAAGCAGAGGTGAACTATAAAGTAACCCCAAAGTATGTCATCCCAAGGAGCGAGGGGTCTCCGCAAGAAACTCTGTATAGTAATTCTTCAATCTTTGTCGAGTTACTTCGTGAGATTGCTTCGTTCCTCGCAATGACGCGCTTTTTGTAATAAAAAAACCTTTGTCAAAGTTTTAAACTTTGACAAAGGTTTGTGTCCAGAATTGGAATTTAAAAAATTGGAATTTACTTCCTGTATTTATCATTCAATCCAATATTCTCTAAAATCATCGGAATCACTTTTTCGATTCTCGTTAGTTTAGTTTTCTCTTGTTTGGCAGTTTCAATATATTCCAGAAACTCATATTGTTTATATGGAGCGAATTTTTGAAAAGCTTCTGCTAAAGCTGGGTTTTTATCCATTTCTTTTTGAAGAAGTTCAGAAACAATCGCTTCTTTTTTAGTTGCTTTTATGACTTTTCCCTGCTTCTCGTTTTCAATTGCTTCATTGATGTATGCTAAAACTTCTTTTTCGTTTACTTCTTCTTTTGAAGTAAAACGCCATTGACGCAAGGATTTCGTTTTGTCTTCCTGAGCGTTGATTAGTCTCTTTTTCTCGTCTTTTAAGAATACTCCATTCAGAAACCAAATAGCAAAATAGTTTTTAAAACCTCCAATCCCGATAACATTCTTTTTGTCGTAAACATAGATTGGTCCGCCCCATTTTATGGTTTCAATCAGTTCAGTTTTATCAATAATCGATTTAAGGAAAAGAAGTTCTTCTTCCCAATTATTGATTTTGTCCCAAAAATGTTTTTTATCAGAATCAGGTTCCATTTTATTTTTTCTTTGTTGGTTTTTCAGGTACATCAAAAATGCCTGGAATTGCTGTTAATTCGGCAATTTTTACAATAACATCAGTTGCTTTTTGAATACTTTCTGCAGGAACATATTCGTATTTTCCGTGAAAGTTATGTCCACCAGCAAAAATATTCGGGCAAGGTAGTCCCATAAATGATAATTGAGATCCATCAGTTCCACCGCGAATAGGTTTAATGATTGGTTTGATGTTTAATTCTCTCATTGCTTTTTCGGCAATGTCAACAATATGTTTTACAGGAAGTACTTTTTCTTTCATGTTGTAATACTGGTCTTTTACGACAGCAGTTACAATATCTTCGCCAAATTGTTTAGCATATTTCTTGTTGATTTTCTTGGCAATTTTTCCAATTAAATCTTTTCTTTTTTCGAATTTAATCTTGTTGTGATCGCGAATAATCAATTCTAAAACGGTTTCTTCGATGCTTCCGGTTAAATGATGAACGTGAAAAAATCCTTCGTAACCTTTAGTTTCCTGAGGAGTTTCTCCTTTTGGAAGTTCGTTGATAAAATCATTGGCAATCAACATTGAATTGATCATTTTTCCTTTAGCATAACCTGGATGAACGCTTTTTCCTTTGAAAGTAATTTTGGCTCCAGCCGCATTAAAATTTTCATATTCTAATTCACCAATCTGGCTTCCGTCCATTGTGTAAGCCCATTGTGCACCAAATTTTTCTACATCAAAATGGTGTGCCCCACGACCAATTTCTTCGTCAGGAGTAAAACCAATTCTGATTTTTCCGTGTTTAATTTCAGGATGCTGAACAAGATATTCCATTGCTGAAACAATCTCTGTAATTCCGGCTTTATCATCGGCACCTAATAGAGTAGTTCCGTCGGTTGTGATGATCGTTTGTCCTTTATATTGTAATAAATCTTTGAAGTAATTTGGAGATAAAATGATATTTTTCTCTGCGTTTAAAACAATGTCTTTTCCGTCATAATTTTCAACGATTTGAGGTTTTACATTTGCTCCGCTAAAATCTGGCGAAGTATCAAAATGTGATACAAAACCAATTGTTGGTACCTCGTGAGCTACATTACTTGGCAAAGTTGCCATGATGTAAGCTTTGTCGTCTATAGTAACATCTTCTAAACCGATTGTTTTTAGTTCTTCGACTAATTTATTGGCAAGATTCCATTGTTTTTCAGTGCTGGGAGTAGTTTGTGAATTTGGGTCTGATTCGGTATCAATTGTTACATAACTGATAAAACGATCTATAATATGTTGCATTTGTTTATTTTTTAGCAAATATAAACAATTATTTAGGCGTTTGAGCGATGTAAATTATGGAAATCGGAAAAAATATAGATTGAAAAGTTTGCCACGAATTAGAAGGTATTCTGAAAAAAAGTTTGCCACGAATTTTACTAATTTTCACTAATTAATAAGTGTTTAAAAAAAAACAATTTCACGAATTTGAATTCATGAAATTGGATTTATAAGTTATGTATAGTATATTTAATTCGTGCTAATTCGTGCAATTTGTGTCAAAAAAAATTACTGTACACATCTAAAGCCAAGATGATTGGCTGGTGATTGATAATCTCCTTTTCCTCTTGTACCTACCATATAACGGGTACAATATTGGTCTGTACATAAAAATGATCCACCACGTTGTACTTTTTTAGGTAAATTAGGTTCTCCGGGATCATAAGAAGATTCAGGACCTTGAGGGTTTTTAGTAACTTGCCCGTTTTCGCTTATTACACTATAATAATCTGCGGTATACCAGTCGTTTGTCCATTCCCAAACATTTCCTCCAATATCATATAATCCATAAGAATTTGGTTCAAATTGAGCAGTAGGAGCGATGCCAATGTAACCGTCCTCGCCTGTATCTCCTTTTTCTATAGGAAAGTGCCCCTGATAGATATTTGCCTGAAATTTTCCTTTAGGTTTTAAAGTGTTTCCCCAAGCGTATAATTGACCTGTTTTTCCACCACGAGCTGCAAATTCCCATTCGGCTTCTGTTGGTAATCTTTTGCCTGCCCATTTTGCGTAGGCAGCGGCATCATCATAAGAAACTTGTACGACAGGGTAATTACCTCTTCCTTTTATAGAGCTGGTTGGGCCTTCAGGATGTCTCCAGTCTGCACCGCCAACATAACTCCACCATTGCATGTAGTTGTTTAGGTTTACGTTTGCCGGAGTAGGGGTAAATACGGCCGATCCTGCAATTAGATTTTCTAATGGAGCATCAGGGTAGTCTTCGTGTTTTGGTTTTTTTTCGGCCAATGTTACATAACCGGTGGCTTTTACGAAGGCTTCAAATTGGTCATTTGTAACTTCGGTTTGATCCATATAAAAACCATCTACATAAACTCTGTGTATTGGTGCGGCATCTTTTGTCACGCCTTTTATGCTGCATAAGCTTTCGTCTTCGACATTGCTTCCCATAGAGAATTCTCCACCGGGAATCCAAACCATTCCTTTAGGAGTTTTGCCTGTTGGTTTGTTTTTATTTTCTATTGTTGGTTTAAACAAAGAAGTTTCTGAAGCGTTTGGAGTTTCGGCACAATCCATTGCGGTCAATTTATCTTTTGGAACTATAAATTTTGTGTAGCCGTAAGCTATTGAAATAATGGAGATTGTAAGTATTGCAAAAATCCAATAGGTCTTATTTTTCATTATGGTTAATTTTAATCGGGTAGAGGTTATTAAATAAGGATAAAGTTAAAAAAATAACCTTATCAAATTCTATTTATTTGATAAGGTTACTATGGTTTTATTTATCTTCTTGAACATCAACAACTTCGTATTTGTTTTTTCCGTCAACCTGAACTGGTTGGTAATAAGTTTCTCCAAATTTTACGTATTTAGCGTCTCCTATCTTAACTTCTTCACCACCTTCTGGTAAGTTGTCTACGAGAGTCCCTGCTGTTGGCGGTACTACTTTATACGAACTTCCGTCTTTTTCATAATAGGTTCCTCCGTAATAATAGTTATTGACGGTTCCAGTGTTGACCGTTTCTGCTCCGCTTGGGATATTGTTTACGGTTCCTCCAACGGGCGCTGGCACGGCTGTATAACCTCCGCTTGTTCCAGTATACCAAACTCCCTGGTCATAATGATATTGAGTACTTTCGACGCTTACTACAATTGCTGTTACGGCCAATGTTGCTACGAAGAATCCCCATGGATGCCAAACTGGTCCCCAGTAAAATGGGTGATAAGGACGTGGATAATAAGGGTGGTAGCAGTTGTATCTATAACCTCCATAACGGTAAGGAGGACGTGCATAAGGTCTTACACCTGGTCTAACGACTGTGTTGTGATTGTTGCGGACATGTACACTATTGTTTACATTGATATTTACATTGTTTCTATTTCTGTTTACTGTGTTACCGCTAATGTTGGTGTTTCTATTGCCAACGTTATTTCTATTTACAGTGTTTGTATTTCGGTTATTGACTGTTTTATCTCCAATTTTTGAGTTTGTAGATGGTCTGGTAACTTTATTATTGGTTGCAGGTCTTGTAGAAGTAGTTGATCTTTTAATTCCTGAGCCGCCAGATCCTGGTCTGCTGACTTTTGCGGCACCTCCACCGGCTCTGTGCCCACCTCCACCATGACGTTGTGCAATACTATCAATTGAAATCAAAAAAAATGATCCCATTAAACACATAAGTGCTAATTTTCTAAGAGTTTTTTTTATGCTTTTCATTTTCAGTGTTTTATGTTCATTAAAATTATTAAAAAAAAAATAAGAATAGTAATAAAAAGTTAAAAACATTTAACTTCAAAAATATCTAAATACTGCAGTGATAATTTTCACGCAAATACGATACCTTTATTTTGTAATTTGCTGTTTTTCAGTGTTTTTTTTTTGTTATAATGAGATGTCCCATTGTACTCTAAATCGCCAACCTTGTTCTAGTGGTAAAGACTTATCCTGAAAGCTGAAATAGCTAAACTCTGAGGTAAGTTTGTTTTTATGTCCTTTAAAAAACCAGTTAAAAGCAATCGTTGTTTCGTCTTGCAAATTTTGTCTAATTGCATTATCAGGACGATATGCGGCATGTCTTGCTGCCATTTCTAAATGTTTTGGCCACCAGTCAAAAGCATTATGGAAAAAATACCCCGCCTGAACATAGTATCCTTTTAAGGTTGTTGTGTCGTCATTATTTAGCTTGTCTATAATCTCCTTGGTATGCCACTCGCTTTGCCATGAAAATCCGCGATACATAAAAGCACTTTCCAGATTCCATTGATTTACCCTATATTGTCCCGGAGCTCCATTTTCGTATCCTTCAAGAGAACCTCCGCCGGATTGCGAGAATCGGGTATAAGGGCTTCGGTTTGTAAGTGCCGAAAAGGCAATAATAGGTGTTGGTTTTTCATGAAACTCTATATCACTGCCTTCAAAATCAAGAAATCTTCCCAGAAAATTCCATTGAGCCCTCCCGAAATACATTAAGTTGTTATCATCATTTGTTGTATTACCACGTCCGGTTCCGGTAAGAGCGGCGGCCCAATAATTAAAATCAGCAATTCCTTTACCTTTAAGATGTCCGTAAACTTCCACTCCCATTTGTCTGTCCGCCGTAAAAGGCCTATTGATTAAAGATCTGTCTACGGTTTGCTGCTCGCCTGAGCTTATAAAACGTTCTCTGGTGTATTCTACTTTCCATTGTCCAACTTTAAAACTTAACCATTTCCATTTTTCAATCATAAGCCTAAAATCCAATAAATTAGATTGGCTCAATTCATATTCCCAATAATACTTCAGCCAAGGTTCAAAAGCATGGCCACCGACTTTTAATCTGGCGCGATTAATTTTGAAAGTAGTTTCCTTGTTCTGGCTATAATCATCATAAGTCAATGGATCCTGATCGTTTGGGGTAGAAAAACGAAACTGTAAACGGCTCTGCAATTGAAAAAGAAACTTATTGTCTTTTGTTCGCAATTCGATTCCCTTATTGCCATAACTTACATTAATCAATTTGGTAGTATCTTTTATTTGCTGCGCAGTAACAGATAAACCAATAAGAAAAAATAAAGGCAGGAACCAGTATTGTATAATAGGATTTATGATTTTGATTCTGTGCATAGGCTTTGTTGTAAATGAAACTTTTTTTTGGTCAGCTTGATTATTTTCTGCCAAAGTTTTTCGCAATTCCTAGTCCGATTCCTCAACTATCATAAGCATTCCGTTTAAAATCAAACAATTCCGAATATTTTGAAACAAGAATTTTCTTAATATTCATTCAATAACTCAAAAATAAGTATTAAATGATCTAAAAAGTCTTCTGGAAGCCGTGACGTTGTTTCATTTTATAATTTGGAACGTTAAAAATTAGTTTTTGCGTAGGAGATTATATTTATAAATGTGCCAAGTTTTTTAAAGATTACTAAACTTGATTTTATAATCGTTTTATTTTTAGTGCTTTATAAGGCTCCTAAATTTAGATACGTTGATTTAAGAGGTCTAATGATTTGTTTCTTGTAAAAATGATTCATTTACAAGTATTATAATTAAATTTGCAACCGAAAAAACAACAACACAACTCTTATGTATAAATTGATAATTCGTCCGATACTTTTTTGGTTTGATCCAGAAGAAGTACATTATTTTACTTTTTCATTTGTTAAATTCATTTCAAAAATTTCGGGAGTTTCATCAATAATCAGATCAATTTACGAAGTAAAAGACAGTCGTTTAGAGCGTGAAGTTTTCGGAATTAAGTTCAAAAATCCGGTTGGACTTGCAGCAGGATTCGATAAAGATGCAAAACTATACAAAGAGCTTTCAGATTTTGGTTTTGGATTTATAGAAATAGGAACTGTAACTCCGGTTGGTCAGGAAGGAAATCCTAAAAAACGTTTGTTTAGATTGAAAGAAGATCAGGCGATTATTAACCGAATGGGGTTTAATAATGGTGGAGTTCTGGAAGCTGTAGAACGTTTGAAAAAGAATTCAGGTGTTTTGATTGGAGGAAATATTGGAAAAAACAAAGTAACGCCAAACGAAAATGCGGTTGACGATTACATCATTTGCTTTGATGCTTTGTTTGATCATGTAGATTATTTTGTTGTGAATGTAAGTTCTCCAAACACTCCAAATTTAAGAGCTCTACAAGACAAAGAACCTTTGACAGCTTTGTTACAAACACTACAAAACAGAAATGTAGAAAAGCAGAAAACAAGCACTCAAAAAATAAAACCAATTCTTTTAAAAATTGCTCCGGATCTTACAGACGAGCAATTGTTAGATATTATTGATATTGTAAAAACGACTCAAATTGCGGGTGTAATTGCTACCAATACAACTATTTCAAGAGACGGATTACAATCTGTAAATCAATCTGAAATGGGTGGATTATCAGGAAAACCATTAACAAAACGTTCGACTGAAGTGATTCGTTTTCTTTCGGAAAAAAGCAATAAAGCATTCCCAATTATTGGAGTAGGAGGAATACATTCTGCAGATGATGCGATCGAAAAATTAAATGCAGGCGCAAGTTTAGTACAATTGTATACCGGTTTTATTTATGAAGGTCCGGCTTTGATAAAAGCGATCAACAAAAAAGTTTTACAGCAATTGTAATAACAAAACCTGCACGATTAATCCCGTTGTAATAGCAGTCCCAAAACTTATCAGAGTACCAATTAAAACGTATTCGGTAAGTTTTCGGTCTTTGGCTTCTTTTAAATCTCCAAACCTAAAAATAGATTTGGCTGCCAATAAAAAACCGATAGCTTCAAAATGTCCCGTTAGGATAAAACAGAATACAAACAAACGTTCTAATACGCCAATGTAGTTTCCTGCCTTGGCAAGAGAATTGTCATCGTGGCTGTTTTGAGTTTCCGGATTCCAGATCGAAATAATTGTTTTAATGATAATAGAAGTTGGTTTTGTGATGAATAAAACTCCCGTAATCAAAATCCAAAACTGATTATTGAACCAAAGAAAGTTTATCGTTTCGCCTTTATACATAAACACAACCCCAACTAAAACTAAAACATGCACCATTTGGTCTACAACAAACCAGGTACGTTTTGTGCTTTCTTTCTGAAAATTTAGTTTGATTAAATCAATAATTCCGTGGGTTACGGCAATCAATGCGGCGTAAGGTATAAACTGAATTTCTCCAACCAAAATTGCGGCCAAAACACCATGCAGAAGAATATGGAGATACAAGTAGATACTTTGGTGTTTTTTGGATTCTTTATCAGCCACCCAGGAATTGGGCTGCCAGATAAAATCTCCCAGTAAATGCGCTAAAAGTAGTTTTATAAATAAAATCATGAGGCGGTAAGTTGTTTTATTTGTTTTCTAAAATAACGATCTAAATTCAGTACCAAATCAAACTGAGCCCGTTTTTGTCTTCGGCTTACGGCAGCTTGGTTAATACCTAATTTTTGTCCTAATTCTTCTTGTGATAAAGTTGGATTTTCTATGGCAACAGCTACAAATTCTGCCGATTGTGCAAGCCAATTGTCCATAAATGTCAAAGCCAATTGTATCATCAAATTCAATTTCTCATCAATAGCAACATCACCTGTTCGCATGGCAAGAGTTACTTTTTGTTTTTTTAAAGTCTCAAAAAGCTCTCCCGAATGTATAAAAGCAGAACCATTGCTTTCGGATATTTTTTCAGCATCATGGGTTTTATCTCCAAAACCAATACTCATTCTCGCATCTAATTTTATAGCTCTTAAATGGGCTTTTATTAAAATAGCAGACCATAAAGCATCTTCAGGATTTTTAATTTCAACTTGAAATTCGTCACCTCTATACACTTCCCATTGGTTTGGTGTTTCTCCAAAACGAGCTAAAATATTCTTCAAGCCTTCAACCCAATCTTTAGATTTTTGTTGTCTTGAGTCAATTATATCACCTGTAATTACGCTAGTCATAATAATTCAAATATAATTAAAAATAAATAAACTTAATATTACAAATATAGGTAATGTTTTTTATTATTACGTTTTTTGGTAATAATTACATTTATTACGTAATTAGGTAATAATTTAAGTGTTTATTTTTTTTACTGATACAAAAATTAAAAGAAAATTATAACTTTTATTTCTTTAAAAAAGAAACTAACTTAGCCATTACAAAAGAATAAGCTTTGAACAAAGAAATCAAAATTATCGAATGTCCACGTGATGCTATGCAAGGTATCAAAACTTTTATTCCCACAAAAAACAAGGTCACATACATACAGGCTTTGCTTCGTGTAGGTTTTGATACCATTGATTTTGGAAGTTTTGTATCTCCAAAAGCTATTCCGCAAATGCAGGATACGGCTGAGGTTTTGGCACAGCTAGATCTTTCACAAACTAGCAGTAAATTGCTTGCTATAATTGCCAATACACAAGGAGCACAATTAGCGGCAGAGCATGAGCCTATTCAATATTTAGGATTTCCTTTCTCTATATCTGAGAATTTTCAGATGAGAAACACTCATAAAACCATCGCAGAATCATTGGTAACACTCGAAGAAATTCTTGAAATTGCCGATAAGAAAAATAAAGAAGTCGTAACCTATCTTTCAATGGGTTTTGGGAATCCTTACGGAGATCCGTGGAATGTTGAAATCGTAGGCGAATGGACTGAAAAATTAGCAGGAATGGGTGTGAAAATATTATCGCTCTCAGATACAGTTGGTAGTTCAACACCGGAAGTGATTACATATTTATTTTCGAATTTAATTCCCAAATATCCACAAATCGAGTTTGGAGCACATTTGCATACCACACCAAGTAGTTGGTTCGAGAAAATTGAAGCAGCATCAAATGCAGGCTGTACACGTTTTGATGGTGCTATTCAGGGATTTGGAGGCTGTCCAATGGCAACCGATAAACTAACGGGAAATATGCCAACAGAAAAATTGATTTCTTATTTTACGGCTAATAAAAAAGTAACAGGTTTAAATTCATTAAGTTTTGAAAGTGCTTATAACGAAGCATCAAAATTGTTTGGTAAATTTCACTAGAAATACAGATATAATCTAAAATACTGGCTTAATGAAAGATTTCGAACTTTGGTTAGAATTTGAAGAAGTTGATCCAGGCAATTGGGACGTGACTAATGATGCTTGTAATATTCATATTCAAATGAAAGATGGAAGAAAGTATGGGATCAATGTTTGGACTTATGATGTGTTAAAAAAAATCGTTGAATTAGATCAAAAAAGTGGAAATAATCTTAATGGTTTATACCAAATCCCGCCTGATTTATTCGTAAAAGAACTTACTAGAGATTGTATAGAAAAGACGATTCAAGACTTATTAGATATTGATGATCTTGAGAAAGTATTAAATACAAGTATAATTTCGAGAACTGATATTTAACAGAGGTAGTACTAGTTTATCATGTAATAAAAAACTTATATTTACTAACGAAAACAGATAATAAGTAATTGTAAAATAACGTTACTTATTATTTAAATATAACTTAGTCATGAAATTAAATTTCACCCATACGATTTCTAAAGTTTTACTTTTAGTTTTTGTTTTCTCTTCATGTTCAAGTAATTTGGATTTTGATCAGGTTAACGATCTCAAATTAAAACCCGTTTTTGTAGCAAACTTGGCTTATTTTAATGTTCCGGCAAATCAATTGATAAATGACGGAGAATTAGAGCCTTTTTATGATGTGAGTGAGTTTAATGCTTTCAAGGATAAGTTTTTCAGAGATAATCTGGTAAAAGCAGAGCTAAATTTTGAGGTTGAAAATACTATAATCAGGTCTTTTACAATACAAGTAATGTTGTTGGATGCTAATGATCAGGTACTTGAAACAGATTCTTATAAGGTTCCCGCTTATTCCGGTACTTCAAATATTATAAAATATCCAACCGAAGTATTCGAAAATCAAAGATTAGATCTTTTAAAAAAAACAGCTAAACTTGGTTTTGTTGTGATAATGGATGCCGGACCTCCATTAGACGCAAGTAGCAAAGGAAGTTTAAAATTACGCTCAGGAGCAACTATTTATATGGAAATAGAATGAGAAAAGGATACCTGATTTTATTCATAGTTTTTCAGCTTTCTTGTTTTGCTCAAAACAAACAAGTGTTGTATAATTTTACCTCAATTCCGCAATCTTCATTAGTAAATCCGGGAGCTGATGTTTCGTATAAATTCTATTTTGGAATCCCAATTTTGTCTGGGATTTCAGGAAATCTAGGTTCAAGTAGTTTCTCTGCCTATGATTTGTTTGCTAATAATGGAGTTGATTTCAATGAAAAAGTTCGGAATGTTATTAATAATTCTTCTAATAAAGATAAAACTCAAGTCAATCAGCAGCTCGAAATTTTCTCAGGAGGTTTTAGAGTTGGCGGGCGGGAAAGTCAATCTTATATTTCGTTTGGAGTCTATCAGGAATTTGATTTCTTAATGTATTTCCCCAAAGACCTTGCTATTTTGGCCGTTGATGGAAATCAGAAATATATAGGGAAATCATTTAATCTGGCTGATCTGAATTTAAGAGCCGAGGTACTTTCTGTATTACATGTAGGATTTCATAAAAAACTAAGCGAAAAATTAGTCTTAGGCGGACGAGCAAAAATTTATTCTAGTGGCGCCAATGCTACATCAACCCGAAATTCAGGATTTATTTACACCGGACAAAATGCCAATTCACCAAATCTTTACAACCAGGTAATATCATCAAATCTCGAATTAAAAACATCAGGTATTAGTAAGTTTACAAAGGATGAATATGATGGCAGTATTCCGAGTGATATTGCTCGCAATACTTTTTTTAACGGAAGTCTTGGTTTGGGTTTAGATGCCGGAATTACTTATTATTTCAAAGAAAATCTACAATTTACAGCCAGTATAATTGACTTTGGATTTATAAAACAATCAAAAGATGTTGAAACATTAACTTATAAAGGAACCTACAATTATAAAGGAGCAAATCCAATTTTTACCACAGTAGACAAACCAGAAGATGTTTTTGATGAATTCAATAAAGCCATTCCCCGTGACACTTTATACAATAAATACACCACCTGGCGTCCAACAAAATTATATTCATCGATTCAATATTCTTTTGGAGAATCCAGATCTGATGAAGAGTGTAATTGTAAAGGAAGCGTAAATAGAAGATATGTTAATGCAATTGGAGGGCAGATATTTGCCATGACAATGCCAAAGGAACCGTATGTTGCCCTAACAGCTTTTTATAAACGAAGTATTTTCGAAAAATTAGATTTTAAAGCTACTTATACAATCGATCCATATTCAAATAAAAATATTGGATTGGGACTTTCGGGAACACTCGGTAAGTTAAATATGTATCTTCTTGTTGATAATGTTCTGGAGTATAAAGACGTGTCCAAAGCCAATAGTTTGGCATTTCAATTTGGTTTCAATTTTGTTTTTCAGAATTCCGAAGACTGATTTTTTACCATGTAAGTTATATAAGTTCATTTAATATTGTTGTCGAAAAAAGTCAATTGTCAGTTCGAGCGTCTCGAGGCTTCGGGTAATATCATTAAGTTAAAGAAAAATCCAATAGAACAATTGTTAAGTACAATATCTTATCACTTGTTTTGTTCCACCGGAACATTTCATTGGTAGCCCAATAAATAAGGCGTTTTTTTACGTTCCGTAGGAACGTTTGATTTTATAAATAATAATTGGTAAAAACAAAAAAAGATTACATATACAATTTCTCAAACGTCCCAATGGGACGATGTTTCTCACGATGCATTTTTTTTCTACCGATGTGGTGTTCCGATGGAACACAATATCTTAACTTAATGACATTGGGCTTCGGGAGAGAACCTTCATCTTATAATTTCTTATATAACTTAATATGGTGAATTTTTTTAGAAGCAATTTCCAGCTGTCCATTACAAGCACTCGAGCAGAACCACTTTTTTCTAAGGTTTTAAAAGAGCTTCCGTTGGTCGCTTTTTAAACCCATGAAAAAATGTAGTTTTGCTTCTCGTGGCTTTCCATTTTCATCTGGGCTAGGCTTTATATATTTATAAGATCTTTCTTGTAAATACAAATTTATGAATAAGTTAGTGTCCAAGTTTCCAATTTATTCACTATATTTGCACGCAATTCAACTAGAAATTGCACCATGATAGCACACAACTCCAAGATTATCGGCGAAGGTTTAACTTACGACGATGTATTATTAGTACCTAACTACTCGAATGTGCTTCCTCGCGAAGTGAGTATCAAATCAAAATTTTCACGAAACATAACGCTAAACGTTCCAATAGTATCAGCTGCTATGGATACCGTTACCGAAAGTGCAATGGCAATCGCTATGGCGCAAGAAGGCGGAATTGGTGTTTTACATAAAAACATGACCATCGAGCAACAAGCTGCGAAGGTACGAAGAGTAAAACGTGCTGAGTCTGGAATGATTATCGATCCGGTAACATTACCAATGAACTCAACTATTGCAGACGCAAAAAATGCAATGAAAGAATTCGGAATTGGCGGAATCCCAATCGTTGACGAAAACAAAATCCTAAAAGGAATCGTTACAAACCGTGACTTACGTTTCGAAAAAAACGGAGCAAGACCAATCGCTGAGGTAATGACAAGTACAAACTTAGTTACTGTTGCCGAAGGAACTTCATTAGAACAAGCCGAAGTAGTTTTACAAGGTCACAAAATCGAAAAATTACCAGTAGTAAATGCCAATTATGAATTAGTTGGTTTAATTACTTTCAGAGATATTACAAAACTGACTCAAAAACCAATCGCTAACAAAGATGTTTTTGGTCGTTTAAGAGTAGCTGCAGCAATTGGAGTTACAGGTGACGCAGTTCAAAGAGCAGAAGCATTAGTTGCTGCAGGTGTAGATGCAATTATCATCGATACGGCTCACGGACATACAGAAGGTGTTGTAAATACCTTAAAAGAAGTAAAATCAAAATTCCCACAAATAGATGTAATCGTTGGAAACATTGCAACTCCCGAAGCTGCTAAATATTTAGTAGAAAATGGAGCAGATGGAGTAAAAGTAGGGATAGGACCAGGTTCTATTTGTACAACTCGTATCGTTGCAGGTGTTGGTTTCCCACAATTCTCAGCAGTTCTTGAAGTAGCAGCAGCTATTAAAGGAACAGGAGTTCCGGTTATTGCAGATGGTGGAATTCGTTACACTGGAGATATTCCTAAAGCAATTGCAGCAGGAGCAGACTGTGTAATGTTAGGTTCATTATTAGCAGGAACAAAAGAATCACCGGGAGAAACTATCATTTTTGAAGGAAGAAAGTTCAAATCATACCGCGGAATGGGTTCTGTTGAAGCTATGCAAACAGGTTCAAAAGACCGCTATTTCCAGGATGTTGAAGACGATGTTAAAAAATTAGTTCCGGAAGGAATTGTGGGTCGTGTTCCTTACAAAGGAGAATTAAACGAAAGTATGCTTCAATTCATTGGAGGTCTTCGTGCCGGAATGGGATACTGTGGTTCAAAAGATATTCCGACTCTACAAGAAACAGGACGTTTTGTTAGAATCACGTCAAGCGGAATTACTGAAAGTCATCCACATAATGTTACAATTACAAAAGAAGCTCCAAATTATTCAAGATAATTTTAGTTTTCTACATAAAACAAAAGGCATAAGATTTAGTTCTTATGCCTTTTTTTGTATTTTTTAGGAGCTAATCCCGCTATCCGTTACAATCTTTTTATTTTTAAAGAAAAAATAAAAAGGATTTCCACTTTTATCGGGGCTAGGGCAATGGTTTTCATAATAACACTTTCGTTTGCTTTGTCATTTCTATTACTATGATAAAAGCTACAATGAAAATAATATTTATTCTAACTATAATGAACTTATATCACTTATATGGTGAAAAACAAAATCTTTTAAACTCCACCGCGGCTGTTTCGGATTTTTTCAGTTGTAACATCTGAGTGTAACAGTTCTTCCATTTGGTATGTTGTACGTTGCGCTTCTAAGGCATAACCAAACATTTTTTGTTCATAATCATCAATTGCATCCTGAAGGTTTGTAAACTCTCCGTTAGTCAGATTCTCCGTTAATTGATAAGCATCCATTAATCCCATATTGACACCTTCACCTGCAAATGGAGGCATTAAATGTGCTGCATCGCCTATAAGCGTAATATTTGAATGTTTTTTCCAAGGCTCTTCCAGAGAAAATAAGCGTAATGGTAGTCCTGAAAAATCTGTAGAAGCATTAAAAAACGTTTTAAAATCGTCATTCCAATTCGCAAATTTTTTGTTTAAAAATGCTCTTATAGCTATATTATCTTCAAAATCGAGACCGTTATTCAAAACCCAATCTTCATTTGCTTTAAACGAAACTCCAAAATGCACAGAACCATCGCGTAAAGTGTGGGTATAAAACATCTTTTTTTCTCCCATTGCCATCACATTTCCATCGCCGTATTTAGGTTTGAAAGCAGGGTAATCAATATTTGGATTTTCAATTTCGCCCTGAATAATGTAAGTTCCTGAAAGTTGAGGTTCTTTGTCTGTAACAAATTTTCTTGCATTAGATCTTCCGCCATTTGCTACGATAACAAAATCGGCAATTGTTTTAAAACCATTTTTAAATTCTAAATGATAATGTTCTCCAATTTTTTCAATGTCTGTTAAATGACTGTCCCAAACTACTGTGTTTTCGTGGAGATTTTCCAACATAATTTTTCTTAAATCATTTCGGTCAATTTCGGGGCGTGAATAAGCATTTTTTTCAGTTGGCATTTCGCTGGACGTTATGTTTCCATGCATATCTGCCATTTTTTCGCCAGTTGGTCTTGCGTATTTATAGAACTCGTCCATCAAGTCCGCTTTTTCAATTGCTTTTTGTCCGGAATCTGAATGTATGTCTAATGTTCCGCCCGAAGTTCTGGCTTCTTTATTTAGGTCTCTTTCATAAACCGTTACATCAGCACCATTAATTTGTAAAATTCTAGCCGTTGTTAATCCAACAGGACCACCGCCAATGATGGCGATTTTTTTGTTTTTTATAAGTGAATTATTCATATGATTTTATATTTAGATTGCTATTAAATTTTTGATGTTTATCAGGGAGTCAAAGCTTTTATAACCAAATTAAATGCTTCATCTCTAATATCATCAGTAAAGACAAAAGGTTTTCCGGACATTGATTTTCCCTCTCTGTGAAGTTCTATAAGAGAATAAAGAGATCCATAAGCAATACTCCAAAAGACTTCGAAAGTAACAGGGAGGAGTTCCTTTTTTTCGATGGCTTTGGTAATGAATTTTGTCATTTGATCTTTAAAATCAGAAGTAATTTCGGATAAAATGGCGTCACCATAACTAGAATGTTTTAAAAGCTCTAAACAGGTGGTTTGCAAAGAAAAATTGATTGCAAATTTAGACCGGTTTTCCCATTGTTTTCGCAAACCTTCTACGAACGACATTTCTGAAGAAAATCCAACAAGCATTTCTTCAAAGAAATTTTTGCCAATTTCGATTCCAATTTTACGAATAAGATCTTCCTTGTCTGAATAGTAGATGTATAATGTCGCTACAGAAACGCCGCATTCTCTGGCTAGTCTGTTCATTCCAAAACCTTCTACGCCTTGTGAAACAAGCATTTCGATTGCTTTTTGTTTGACAATTTCTTCCTTATTTGTATCTCTTGTTCTCATAATTTGAATTAATTATGGTACAAAGATATTAAAAATAAATGAACGTTCGCTTAGTTATGTGAAAAAGGCTCAAAGTTGCAAAGGTTTAAAGGGACAAAGGTTTAACGTAGAGGTGCACAGCAGTGTGTCTTGTGCGGGGGATGTTTCAGATGTGTAATTGTTTATTTTCATTGTGAAGGCTCTGAGTTCTTTTATGTAGAGACGCACAGCAGTGCGTCTACCTTTTGGTGTGTAATATTAAATCTAAATTATTGAATAGCCTTCAGCTTTAGCTGGAGGTTTAAAAAGGTATTAATATTGGCTTTAACCAAATTATCTTCAATAAAAAATCAGCTAAAACATGTTTAAATATGCTTTAGCTGATTTTATAAATGTTTATATATATTTTCTTAGGGAGTGGTCGTTTGCTCCGCTTCTCTGACTTTTTGATTGTCTAAGATTTTCTGTAAAAAAGGTTTTACTTGATTTTCAATTTCGGCTTCAGATATATCTAAAGCCTTTGGATCATTAACTAATGCGAGCCAGGGTTTTGGACTATCAAAATTGTAACTTCCAAAAACAATTACCGGAGTTCCTTTTACTTTTACATTTTCGCTGTCTTTCAAGATCCATTCATCGGCCCATTTATAAAGATATTTTGCATCTTTTTCTTGTAGTCGTAAGCAGGAATGTGAGGCGGGATAACCTGGTAATTCGTATTGGTGAAAACCAACACCGAGTTTATTTTCGATATTAAAATTCCATTTTAAATCCCATTCGTCATTAAAAGTACTGGTTGTTTGTTCGGCTTTCCAATTGGTGAAAAATAATCCGGTTGGAGTAGGATCTTTTTTTCTTCCCATATTGGTTGGTCCTGTGTAAACCAATTCACCATTTTCGTAAGCTGCAAAAGCCTGAGCGGGGTAGGAGAAAATTAAAATTTTTGAAACTTCTGCTAAAGCTTCGACGTGCAATGGAAATGGAAGGTAATAAACCAAATCTCCGCTAAAATCAGCAGGAATAAGTACTGAATCTATTTTAGCAAAATTTGCTTTATCGGTTCTGTTTATAGCATAAGCTATAGTAAGTTTAACTGAGTCATCTTTATTGATTTTAAGCCATTGTTTGGTGTTTTCCAGATGAAAGCCAATAGATTTCGGTTTTTTGTATTCAATTGTCTTTTTTGCTTTCTCGGGTTTACTATTTTCTTGTTTTTTACAAGAGAATAAAACTAAAATAGCCAAAATAAAAATCGTTAATGTGTAATATAGCTTTCTCATAATAAGATTTTATACTAGTAAAGTTATCTGTTTTATTACAGAAGTAATTACACAATTTCCTTATTTGGTTGTTGGATTTTCATTTAGCAAATGGCATTCATCCGATATAAATCATCTAAAATCAATTTAAAAAGCTCAAGTAATGATTTTAAAGTTTCAATATCTTTGATTTCGTCATCGATGAAATAAGATAATTCAAATTCATTTTCTGGTAATTCTTTCTCCCAAATTCCTTGGTAATTGGAGATTTGAATGTTAACCTCTGTTTGAGAACTAATAAGATTTCGGATTTCTTTGTTTCGTAATAGCGTTTTTATTTTAGATTCATTATTACTTTTAATTGTGAATGCTTTATCAAAATCAGGATAACCGATTTCTATATCTTGTGCTCCGAAAAGTTTTTCAATTTTCCGAACAAATCCTTCACGATAGATTTCAAATTTAAAATTATCTTTCAGAGTAATTGGAGCAATTACTCGAGTCATTTGGGTGGAATGTTTTCCTGACCATAATCTATAGTGGTCGGAAACAATTGTCCAATTTTTGTAATTAATAGTGTTCGAGTCAGATCGCCAGGAATAACCTTCTTTAAAAGTTCCGTTAGTTTCTTCTGCGAGTTCTTGCCAGATATTGATTTTGTTTTTTAAATTATTAGGCATTTGTTTTATGTTAAGAAGGGATTTTACTTTATGATTATAAATTTTAAGGGAAACGTTTGATTGCGAACAGTTGCAGTTCCATAAATAACATCATTTTTTATTTGTTCAAACTTTACATTCATGATTTCTCCCACTTTAAATGGAAAATCCGGTAAAGTGATTTCTGTTATTTTAGCATTATATTCACAATCGCTTAACCATTCTAAATCAGATTTAATGTAATATTTTCCACCTTCTAAATTCTCAATATGTTTGTTGTCTTTGATAATAATATAATCAGTATTGTCTTGCCTGTGTGCGTATTTTAATTTGATATCCTTAAGGATTTTGCAGTCAAAGTTTTGATTGTTCTGAGCCATTGAAATTGTTGTAGTAAGAAATAGATTAAAAGAGAAAGTAAATTTAATAGTTTCATTTTTGTAAAGATTAGAATGTTTTTTTATTTAGAAGGAAGTCAGAGACATTTTTAGTCCAATCGAGTTTATTTTTTATCAGGTAATTTTCATGTCCTGTGTTTTTATAAATATTTATTTTTTTTGGACCTTTCAAATTCGTATATATTTCATCAATTTCTTTTAGGCTAACACTTTTATCTTTTTCTCCATAAAGCAATAAAGTTGGGCAATTTACATTTTTTGCATATTCCGTTGGATTATGACTAAATCCCCAAAATCCATTTTGGATTCCGCCCCAAAAGAGTAAAATTCCAGCCATTGGAAAAGTTGGTGCATTCATTTTTTTAAATCTGGTACAAACCGTTGTATACATTGACCCAAATGGGCATTCGATTATAATTCCTTTTGGGGTTATTTTATAATCATTAATACACTTCATGATGGCAACTGCTCCCATTGAAGTTCCAAATAAGTATATGTTTTTCTCTCCGTTTTGTGTTAAATAGTCAAATGTTGTTTTTACCTCGTCAGCTTCTTTATAGCCAATTGTAGTTTGATTTCCTGCTGAGTTTCCGCTTCCCATAAAGTCTACAAGCATTGTGTTGAAACCAAGTTTTACGAATTCATTTGATTTATCAATCATTGAAGATTTCTCTCCGCCGTAACCATGAAATAGAATAATTGTTCCTTTTGAGTTTTTGACTTTTATTAACCAACACTCAATTTCTTTATTGCTTTTTAATTTTATGGTTTGATATTTTTGAGTGGGAAACTTTGTGTTTTTGGGTTTAGGATTATTAACTCCAACGAATAAGGTTTTTACTTTTTCAAATGAAGATAGTTTTTCGGGGCTATTTGTTTTTTCAGATTCGTTTTCTGTAAAATGTGTGAATTTGTAAGCATGAAAAAAAGCTATAATATTTATTAGTATAAAAATTATTGCTAGTACTCTGAAATATATTTTTCGATTTTTAAAGATCTTCATTTAATTTTAAGCTAAGTTTGAGTGACCTAAAATACTTAAAAATATCTTTAAATTAGTCCTTTTATCTTTGCATGTTGCAACAACATAATAGTTTTGGCATCTGTAATTTCACCAGATTCGATCATGGCATACGCTTCATCAAAAGTATATTCCAGAACCTCAATATTTTCCTGTTCAGCATCTAATCCGCCGCCATCATTTACTTTCATGGTTTCGTCATACGCTCCAACAAACAGATACAAAATTTCAGTTACAGATCCCGGAGACATATAGGTTTCTATAACTTTCTGAACTTTGCTTAAACGATAACCTGTTTCTTCTTCGGTTTCGCGAATGATTGCTTTTTCAGGATTATCCTGATCAAGAAGTCCAGCGCAAACTTCGATCATCATTCCGGTTTTGTTTCCGTTAAGATAAGTTGGTAAACGAAATTGTCTCGTTAGAATAACTGTTTTTTTAGATGAATTATATAGTAAAATAGCAGCTCCATTCCCACGATCATAAACTTCGCGAATATGGGATTCTACTTTACCATCCTTCTTTTGATAATCAAAAGTTACTTTGTTGAGTATATACCAATTGTCTGATAGTAACTTAGTTTCGGTAACTTTAATTTCTGGATTTTTCATAATTTGAAATATTTTGTATAAAAAAAACGCCCTGGTTATCAGAGCGTTTAGTGTTTATTATTTTGTTATTGTTTGCTTTCTGTCTGGTCCAACAGATACAATCTTAATTGGCACTCCAACTTCTGTCTCAATAAACTCAATATATTCTTTTAGCTCGATTGGTAATTGATCATATGTGGTCAATCCAGTTAGATCAGCATGCCATCCTTTAAATTCTTTATAAACTGGAGTTACATTTTCTGGCTCGATGTTATAAGGAAAGTGAGAAATGTTTTGACCTTTATAGTTATATTCAGTACAAACTTTCAAAGTTTCAAATCCTGAAAGAACGTCGCCTTTCATCATCATTAATTGTGTAACACCGTTTACCTGAACAGCATATTTTAAAGCTACTAGGTCTAACCATCCACAACGTCTTTGTCTTCCTGTAACAGATCCAAATTCGTTTCCAACTCTTGCCATAGTTGCACCAACTTCGTCAAAAAGTTCAGTAGGGAATGGTCCGCTACCAACACGAGTTACATAAGCTTTAAAAATTCCGTAAACTTCTTTGATTTTGTTAGGAGCAATTCCTAAACCAGTACAAGCTCCGGCAGCAGTAGTATTTGATGAAGTTACGAAAGGATAAGTTCCAAAATCAACATCTAATAAAGATCCCTGAGCTCCTTCGCATAAAATAGATTTACCCGCTTTTTGAGCTTGGTAGATATATTCTTCACTGTCAATAAAATCTAATTTTTTTAATTCTTCAATAGCTTCAAAGAACTCTTTTTCAAGTTCAGCTAAGTTGTATTGAATCGCTACATCATAAAAAGCAATCATTGCTTCATGCTTGTCAGCTAACGCTCTGTAGCGTTCTTTAAAGTCTTCTAATTCAATATCTCCAACACGTAAACCGTTTCTACCAGTTTTGTCCATATAAGTTGGACCAATTCCTTTAAGAGTAGAACCAATTTTTGCTTTTCCTTTTGATGCCTCAGAAGCTGCATCTAATAAACGGTGCGTTGGTAAAATTAAATGTGCTTTTCTAGAGATGATCAATTTACTTTTGATATCAAGGTTAAATTTCTCTAAACCTTCAATTTCTTTTTGAAAAACTACCGGATCTATTACAACACCATTACCAATGATGTTTATTGATTTTTTATGAAAAATTCCAGAAGGAATGGTTCTAAGTACATGTTTGATTCCGTCAAATTCTAATGTATGTCCTGCATTTGGTCCTCCTTGAAAACGTGCAATAATATCATAATTAGAGGTAAGAACGTCAACAATTTTCCCTTTACCTTCATCTCCCCATTGTAATCCTAGTAATAAATCTACGGTCATTCTGTTTTAATTTGCGTTGAGGCAATCTCAATTGCCCTACTGATTAATGTAGTTAATTTTCTTTTTTTTATTTTCTAAATAATTCCCTTTCCGGATTATTGTTTTTGCTTTTTGTTTCCGTAGAAATAAAGTGAATGATTCGTAATTTCGATATCAAATATTTCTTCGATTGTTTTTTTGATGGTCTGAATTCTTGGATCGCAAAATTCAATTACTTCGCCAGAGTCAGTCATGATAATGTGATCGTGCTGTTTGTCGAAATACGATTTTTCGTAATAAGCCTGATTTTGTCCAAATTGATGTTTTCTAACCAAAGCGCAGTCTAACAATAACTCGATCGTGTTGTATAACGTAGCTCTACTCACACGATAGTTTTTGTTTTTCATTTTGATATATAAATTTTCTATGTCAAAATGCTCTTCGCTATCGTAAATTTCCTGAAGTATAGCATAACGCTCAGGAGTTTTGCGATGCCCTTTTTGCTCAAGATACATTGTAAAAACGTTTTTTACAATTTCTTGATTTTTAGTGTTGTCAGTTGAAATGAGTGTCATATCCGGCAAAGATAATTTTTTATTTTTAATGAATAAAAGTTTCGGGTTTAAAGTTTAACTTTCCTATTTAGATTTGATCAGCAATAATGTACCAATTTAAGGCTTTTGCGGTGACAAAATTTAAAGAACCCAAGTGAACTTAATTAACATAATTATTTTTATTTATGATAAAACTAACAAATTTTTAGCTAGTTTTAGACATATACATGTACCAATTCCATTCCCAGGTTTTTCCTTTGTCGTCTGACATTGCCTGGCTCCAAACTGGATTATTTTCGTCTCTGGCGTCCCAACGGAACACTTGTAATACATTTTTGTTTTCAAAAATATCTTTAGAGAAAAAATGTCCCACTTTGTTTTCAAAAGAACCAATTACTGGTTTGTCTAAAGTTCCTGTGTTTGAATCAGCCCAATAAATGCTCCATAATTTTGTTATAGGATTAAATAGTCTAACAGTCATTCCTTCAAAAGGTTCTCCATCAAAAGTGGCCAGAAAATTATCGATATTCCCAATTCCGTTCAAAATCTTGTACATTTCCTGAGTCGAAGGAAATTCGATCCATTCTGTACAATTTGCAAATCGTTGTTTTAATTTCTTATTTCGAATAACCGATTTCCCTTGAAAAAAATCAAAATCATCTTTTGAAGAAGATTCAGAGGCAACAATCAAAAGTTCGCCGTTTTCATCAAAATGTATTTGAGGTATTTCCAAAGAATCATTTTTCATTATTTAAAATATTTACGTTTGAATTATTTTAAAAGAACTTAAGTCCTGTATTCACGAGTAACTTTGTCAACACCGTCGATTTTTTTGATGGCATTGATCATTTTCTTCAAGATCGTATTATTTTTTACAATAACAGCGATTTGTCCATGGAAAATTCCGGCATCAGTACTCAAAGAAATACTTTGAATATTCACACTCATATTGTTCGAAATTACCCTTGTCAATTGGTTTGTAAGTCCTAAAACGTCCATTCCGGTAATGTTGATAATGGCTTTGAATTCTTCTTGCGAAGAGTCGATCCATTTAGCACTCATAATTCGGTACGCATAATTTGACTGCATTCCAATTGCATTAGGACAATCTTTTTTGTGTACTTTGATTCCTTCGTTTATGGTTACAAATCCAAAAACATCATCTCCCGGAATTGGGTTACAACATTGCGAAAGTTTGTAATCGAGTTTGTCATGTTCAGTTCCAAAAACCAACATATCATAATTACTGCTAATAACAGGTTTATGAATATCATCGGCAGCGGTATTGTCTTTATTTCGTTTAATTTTATTTTTAAAGAAATTGATAAACGTATTACCTTTTTGAGCTGCGTAATCTTTTAATTGCTGATTTTCGATTGCACCGATACCAACTCTATAAAATAAATCTAAACTTGTTTTAAGTTTGAAAAAGTTAACCAGTTCATTGATAACTTGTTCGTTGATCGTTATTTTAAGATGTTTAAGTTTTCTGGTAAGTAATTCTTTTCCTTCCTCGGCAATTTTTTTGGTGTTCTCGTTAAGAACGTTTTTGATTTTATTTTTGGCTCTTGAAGTAGTTACATATTCCAACCAGTTTACCGTTGGTTTTTGATTTGCAGAAGTTATGACTTCGACCTGATCACCACTTTTTAGTTCGTGATTTAATGGAACCAAACGTCCATTTACTCGGGTTCCTCTGGTTTTTATTCCAATTTCTGAGTGAATACTAAAGGCAAAATCAAGTGAAGTAGCCCCTTTTGGGAGTGATTTAATTTCTCCTTTTGGAGTAAAGACAAAGATTTCTTTCGAATACAAATTCATTTTGAAATCTTCGACAAAATCAACCGCATTGGTTTCCTGATTTTCCAGAGCTTCACGAAGTAAATTCAACCAAACGTCCAGACCACTTTCTTCAGTCGCACCGTTTTTGTATTTGTAATGTGCTGCATAACCTTTTTCGGCAATTTCATCCATACGCTCGCTTCGAACCTGAACTTCGACCCAACGGCCTTTTGGTCCCATAACGGTAATGTGCAAAGCTTCGTAACCGGTTGATTTTGGAGATGAAATCCAGTCACGCAAACGACTCGGACTCGGTCTGTAATGATCTGTTACAATAGAATAAATTTTCCAGGCAACGAATTTCTCATCATGCGGATCTGATTTGTAGACAATTCTAAGTGCAAATTTGTCGTAAACTTCATCAAAACTCACATTTTGAGCACGCATTTTTCGGCGAATCGAATAAATTGATTTCGGACGCCCTTTTATGATGTAATCAATATTTTCTAAATCCAAAGACTTCTTTAAAACATCCGAAATGTCTTTGATGTAAGCATCCTGTTCTTCTTTTGTTTCCCGAATTTTACTTACAATGTCATTGTAAACTGCTGGTTCGGTATATTTTAAGCCTAAATCTTCAAGCTTCGTTTTAATGTTATAAAGTCCTAAACGATGGGCGAGTGGGGCATAAATATAAAGCGTTTCTGAGGCGATTTTGGTTTGTTTGTATTCCGCCATCGAATCCATGGTTTGCATATTGTGGAGACGATCTGCTAGTTTGATCAAAATTACACGAACGTCATCGTTCAGTGTCAGAATCATTTTTCTGAAATTTTCTGCTTGCATTGAAGCATTTAAATCTTTTTGAACTAATGATATCTTAGTTAAACCTTCAACCAATTGTGCTACTTTTGGGTTGAATAAACGCTCAATATCTTCGACCGTCATTGGGGTGTCTTCAACTACATCGTGCAATAAGGCCGCAGCGATAGAGGTCGCTCCCAAACCAATTTCTGAGGCAACAATTTTTGCAACTGCAATAGGATGAAAGATATATGCTTCGCCAGATTTACGTCTTTGTTCTTTGTGTGCATCAACAGCAACATCAAATGCTTTACGGATAAGTTTTTTGTCGGTTGGGCTTAAAGTCTGATAACTAATTCGAAGTAATTCTTTGTACTCTTGCGCAATTGCTTTGTTTTCTTTTTCAATATCTATTTCTATCATAACGGCATGGTTCAAGTACTAAAAATAGGAATAAGTTTGAACATACGCAAGGTTTTGGATTGTTGATTTCTGAATTTAGATTTTAGATTTTAGAAGGTAGATTTTGATATGTAAAATCAAACGGAGTCGAGATCCTTTTATGATAAAAAGGACTTCGACTCCGCTCAGTCTGACAGTGTATTTTTTTAACTGTTGATGTGTTAATCGCGTAAAAAAAAAGCGCTTTTAAGAAATAGTTAAACTATTGTTTACTAACATCTTTGTTAAAGTCGAAGACTTTGACAAAGAGAGAAAATCTAAAATCTAAAATTACTCTTTCGAAAAATCCAAATCCTGGAAATCATAACTAAAATCAGTTAATTCAGAAATTGGAAGCATTTTTAAATTAGCGACCTTTCCACTTTCATCGTATTTAAAAAGTAAATGCGCATCAGCGTGGAAGAACGCATTATTCCATTTCACTACATAGTTTCCATCTTTATAGAAAAAGACTTCACCAGCAAGTTGCGGAGAGCGTTTTGACACAAAATAGGCTTTTCCTTTTTTCTCTGTTATGGTGATTTCTCCAAACCAATTGTCTTTGTAAGTTCCTGTGATCTTAGAAAAATCAACTTTCAGTTTGTCTTTTTTGTTTTTGACAACAGTTGCCCAAACTTCATCGGTTACTTTATCAGCTGATTCTTCATAGGCTTTCGTTTTATTACTGTAAACTGTTACATAGTCATCAGATTTAATGCCTAAATAACTGTCTTTTATCGTGTTTGTAATGGCGCTAAATGCTGCTCCTGATTGTTGGTTTGTCAAAACAATAATTCCTAAACCTAGTTCCGGAATCAAGGTAGTTTGCGTTACATTTCCTTCTAAACCGCCTGTGTGCGAAACTTGTTTGTATCCTTTTACATCATTAAGAAACCATCCTAAACCATAACCTGAAAAATGAGTGTTGTACGGTGGTTTTGTTGTCGCCGGAATAATAGTTTGCAATTGCCACATTTCGTTGTGTTCTTTCTCGGAAAACAGTTGTTTATTATCTCCGTATTTCCCGTTATTGATTTGCAAAATAGCCCATTTACTCAAATCATTTACACTCGAATAAATTCCGGCTGCACCATCAAAAAGATTATTTTCATAACGTTTTATAGTTTTCAGTTTTCCATCAATAGGAACGTGTGGAGTGATAACGTTACTAGTATCTTTTAATCGTTTAATCGAAGCAACACTATTATTCATTTCCAGAGGTTTCATGATACGTTGTTCAACAAAATCTGCCCAGGTTTGACCAGTTACAACATGCACAATTTCGCCGGCGATGATGTACATTAAGTTGTCATAATCGTATTTAGTTCTAAAACTGGAAACCGGTTTTAAATATCTTAAATTATGAATAATATCCTGCGCTTTAAAGTCACTTCCGTCAGGCCAGATCATCAAATCTCCGGCACCAAGTCCAAGGCCGCTTCTGTGTGTTAATAAATCACGAATTGTAAATTCACGAGTTACATAATCATCAGACATTTTAAAATCCGGAAGATATTTTGTCACTTTATCATCCCATTTTATTTTGCCTTCGTCGACTAACATTGCAAGAGCAGCAGTTGTAAAAGCTTTACTGTTTGAAGCGATTCCAAAAAGAGTGTTTTCATCTACTTTTTGTTGTGTTAGTACTGATTTTACACCGTAACCTTTTGCCAGAACTACCTTTCCGTCTTTTACAATGGCAACGGCAATTCCAGGAACATCGAATGCTTTTATGGTACGATTTACTAATTCATCGACTTCCTGATTGGTTATTTGCGCAAAAGATTGGATGCTAAAGGCAAGAAGAAATAAAATGCAAGCGTTGATTTTTTTCATGTATTCAATTTAATTGGGTTCTATTTTAAAATCTATATTTCTTCTCTGAGTTTAAAAAGTGATTAACTTTTATTCTTATCAAAGTTTTCTGTAGTTCCGTTTACATTTACTATTGTGATACCGGAGATTTTATTGTTCACTTTTTTAAATTCTACTCGTAACATTCTGTCTTCTAAGTCAAAAATATCCTTTTTTAGTGGTAACATTTTGAGTTTACGAACTGAATTTACCTGACAGTACAAATTTCCGTTTTCATAGGTAATAATTCTTGGACCAAATATACCAATATAACTTTCATATTCCTTTTTTTCTAATACTAAAGGATGTTGTTTTGCTTTTAATGATGTCAATAACCATGAATATTTTTTAATTGGATCTTTAGTTTCGTTTGCAGCCAGTTTTTCCAAAGCTTTTATTTGTGCGGTATACAATGCATCATCTGCTGGAACTACTATATCAGGTTGTACACCTGTTCCTTCCCAATTTGTTTTAGTTATTGGGTTAATTGCTCTTCCGGTTGGTATCCAGACAGTGAATCGGTCTGTTGCAATATTATCTCCACCAGGATTTGCGCCACCTCCGGTAACTTCACCAATAATGGTGGCACGATGCAGGTTTTTTAGATTGTAGGTAAATTCTTCTGCCGCAGAGAATGTGCCCCTACTTGTTAATACATAAAGATCTATTTTCGGCATACGTTTTCCATTTACATAAGGCAAAGTCCATGTTTGAGTATTGGAATCGTCTGGTCTGAAATAGAAATTATTTAAATGAACAGGTTCTGAATCATAAAAGTAACTGGTAATTAATTGAATCATTTGTGGTGAACCGCCTCCGTTTTTTCTTAAATCAATGATCAGAGCATTCGCATTAGCGAAAAAATTCATAGCGGCAACGGCAGTTTCACCTCCAACCGAAGGATCCATAAAGTTGCGCAAATCAAGATACCCAATATTTCCGTCCAGTATTTTAATTTCCTTAAAACCATAGTTACTGGATTTCCATTGGTCAAGCACAGATGAAGGTATTTCTTCATGATCTGAATTTTTATTTGTTTCTCTTATTTCTTTTATAAAAGCAGGATTAAAAACAACACGTATGTGTTTATCATTGCTTATAGATAAAAGATCTGCAGTTAGTTTTTCAGAGAACATAGTGGGATCTGTAATTGAAGCGTATGAGCCGTTTTTCAAATTTGATACAATTAAGTCGCTCATTTTTTTTGCCACTTCCGGAAATACATAATTTTTGTTTAGTAATAAACTAACGGAATCAATAACTTGCTGTTGTTCTGTTTTTGTTACAGGATCTGGAGTAGTGTTTTGATTCGCTACAGATTGTGCCATTGATTTTATTGGAATCAGCAGCAAAAAGTAAAAGAGGAGTAAAACGTTCTTTGTTTTCATTTTTTTAAAGTTTAATTGATTGTTCGTGATTTAATTGATGTTTGATATTATTTTTGAAAGAGTTGAATGAAGATTCTTTATCTCTTCATCAGTTATATTTTTTAGTGCCTGAGCTCTGTTGATTTGAATATAGGGTTGCATTTTTTTAATAATGTCATTGCCTTCATCTGTCAAAGTCAATTCAAATCTTCTTCGGTCTTGCGATTTTAATTTTCTTGACAAATATCCTTTCTGTACTAATAGTTCAATAATTCGGGTTATTGAAGCAACGTCTTTAAATGTTTTTATAGCAATATCTTTTTGTGCTATCGAATTATCTTCTTCAATAGTTTTCAATACAAGCCATTGATCGATTGTTATTTCGATACCGGCTTTAGAAATGTTTTTCTGGGCGAATTGCCTATATGTTTTTATTGATTTATCAATTGAATAAAAAATTATATCACTTAGTTTTTCCATCGTTTTTATAGATTGCTGATACAAATATAATTGATATATCAATTAAAATAAAAAATATTTTTGGTTTATTTAAGCGTTTGATTTTTAGTTTTGTTTACGGGTATTTTGTGTCCAAATCAAACTTTGTCGATTTAGGATTTAGATAGCTATTTTACCGAAGTTGTATTGCAATAGCATAACATCCCAAGATTGAGGGATTGTTTTTTGTTTCTGATTTATGGAACAGAAACTTTTAATAAATGGATTTTTTTAGTTTTATTGTCTAAAACCTCTTTGTCTTTTGGCTTCAAAAATTAAAATAGCCGCCGCAACCGAAACATTCATGCTGTCGATTTCGCCTTGCATCGGGATAATGATATTTTGTGTAGCAGCATCACGCCAATCTTGTGTTAATCCTGTGGCTTCTGTACCAACGACCAAAGCAGTTGGAGTTGTAAAATCCTGTGTGTGATACGATGTTGAGTTTTGTAACGTAGCACAGTAAAAATCAATCTTTTTTTCTTTCAAAAAAGCAATGATTTCGGCTGTGGTTCCTGTTGCAATTTGATTGGTGAATAAACAGCCAACACTAGAACGCACAATATTTGGGTTGTATAAATCACTTTTGGGATTTGCGATTAAAACAGCGTCTAAATTAGCCGCATCTGCCGTACGTAAAAGCGCACCAATATTTCCCGGTTTTTCAGGCGCTTCGGCCACAATAATCAACGGATTTGCAGATAATTTTAAATCAGATAATTGTAATGATTTTGTTTTGGCTATAGCCAAAATCCCTTCTGTAGTGTCGCGATAAGCTAGTTTTTGGTAAACTTCTTTATTGATTTCGATTAACTGAACTGGCGAATTAACCAATTTATTAATCTGACTTTCAGTAACCAATTCCGGTAAAAATAAAACCGTTTCTATTTCGTAACCGCCTTTTATAGCAAGAGAAATTTCGCGTAAGCCTTCAATTAAAAATGTTCCCGTTTGTTTGCGATTTTTTGCCTTTTCCTGTAATAAAACAAGTGATTTTATAAACGGATTTTGTATTGAAGTAATTTGTTTCATTTTTTTTAAGGCTCAAAGTTGCAAAGGGGCAAAGGTACTGAGTTTTTTTTAAAATAGGAACAAAGGTTGAGAGGTTCAAAGTAGCAAAGGTTTTCAAAACTTTCTAGGTTTAACTACTTCCATAATTTTATAGCTTCTTTTTTTGTCAATGCTTTTATTAGTTTTTTGGAGAAATCTACCTCAATAAGAGGGAATTCCTTCTGATTTTCACCAGTTAGAATTAAAGGTTTGCCTAGAATTTGACTAATTTGATTCATAAAGTTTATGACCTTAATATAATCTTCGAAAGAATTTATTTCTCTCGGATCGATGTCAAATTCAATTTCATTTACGGAGAAAAAATGGTTATTTATAATAATACCGTCAATAATTATAGAAACGGTTTTGCATTCCATTTTCCCCGTTTCATCATTCAACATTTGAATTAAATATTCCTTATTAAGCTTATTTATTATTTGATTTTCTCCTGTAGGACCATATTTAATAATGTAATTAAGGTTTAAATAATCCATTAAAACTTTCCAATCTTCAATAGTTATATTTTCAATATAAATATCTCTTAATGCTCCATCAGGCTCAAAAATCCAATTTATTTCATCCCAATTATTAGTCATTTTATTAGTTTATGATATTTCCTTACTTCAAATAAAAAAGTTCGCCACGAATTGCCCGAATTTTCATGAATTAATATTACATCAATGCGAAAAAAAAATTAGAGAAAATTAGTGTAATTCGTGGCAAAAAAACTATTTCTTAATTACTTCTGAAATTTCTTCTGCAACAGGATGTGATGTTGTAAAAGTGTAGCCCATGATTTTTGCGATGGTTTGTGCAACTTGTTTTTGATACAATTGAGAATCTGTTTTTACTTCGCCTTTTGGTGCGATTTCAGGTCCCATTGCGGCAAACCAAATTTGTGAAGCACCTGGAACATCAGCACCGTGATCTGTCCATTGTGCTTTTTTTTCATCACCGCGACCGTGATCTACCGTGATTATCAAAGTCGTTTTGTTTTTGTATTGCGGATCATTTTGTGCAAAATCCCAGATTTCTTTAATCCATTTGTCTACTTGATTTGCAGCGTCAAGATATGATCTGTAATGTCCTGCATGCGCCCATTCATCGGTTTCTCCATAAGCGATATAAAGCACTTTTGGCTTTTTGGTTTTCAGCTCATTCAAAGCTTGATAATGTGTAAAAACGTCCAGACATTCATCTTCATGAAAAGGCTTAAACGAATTATTGCGCATTTCATTTAGTAGTTTTTCTGTTTCAGTTGGTTTATTTCCACCCACATTATCAAAAGCAGAAATTACAGGAAAACCACTTCTTTTTTCATTTAAAATTCGGTCGAAAGCATCCCAGGCACCAAAAGCGGCAACTTTTCCTTTTAGTTTAGATTGTTGATTTAAAAACTCCAAAACATTGACATTCGGGTTTGCTTTATAATGATTTGAATTTACGGCAGTGTCAACATTTCCGGTCATAATCTCGCTATATCCGGGATAACTAAACCAATACGGATTCGAAACATCGACTTTGTTTCCTAAGTCACGATTGCCATAAATTTGCCCTTTCGCTGCTATTTCTGACCATAAAAAAGGCATGATTTTTTTGCGTGATTCTTTAAAATCTGAACTGGAATATTTTTTATAAATATAAGTACTATCGCCTTGGTTAAATTTTTTATCATTGGCAATAGCTGAATCCATTCCTTTAAAAATTTCCTGCCATCTAAAACCGTCTGTGGTTATAATGATAATGTTTTCTGTTTTTTGTGCATTGGCAAAGAAGCTTGCGAAAACGAATAGAAGTAGAATTATTTTTTTCATTTTATGAGTTTCAAAAGTTGAGACAAAAAAGTTTAAATTTTATTAATCGAATATTCAGATTTTTTTATTCTACATCATTAAACGAATTTACTTTGTAAAGTAATCGCAGTTTAATAGGTTCCTTTTTTGAATTAGGATAGACTTCGCTGTTAACTCTTTGTTCAAAGACTTTCATAATGTCTAAATCTAAATCATCTTTAACAGCATAAGTTATTTCGTTTTTTTTCTTTTTCAACTCAAATTCAACCATTATTTTTCCTGATTTCATTGAGTTTTTAAACAATTCGTCAAATATTTTATTTGTTTTTTTTAGGATTAATTCCAGATCTTCCATTGAAGTGTTTGCTTTTAACTCTTCGTCACTATTTAAAAAGATAACCTTTTCTAAAGCGGTTCCTTTTTCTCCTTTATAAATAGAATCAATTTCTTTTCCGTCTTGATATTGTTTGTAGGCAACTTGATTTGTATTATTTTGTTTTGGAGCTTCATCTAACCACAATAATTTTAAATCTTTTTTTAACAGATTTAAAATATAATTATGCTCTTTAGTTTCCACAATTAATAATGGCTCTTCAATGTCAAATGATATAACAGACCAATAATAATTTAATTCTTCTTGGTTGGCTTTTCTAATAATGTAATCGTTAGAAACTTCATTTTTAAATTCATCCCACACTATTCTAGAAGCAGCTATATCTTGGCTCATTTTACCATCTAATATTGCATTATCTACATGAAATTCAACTTTTCTACCTTCTATATTTTGTATTTTGGAGTTGTCTTTAAATCTTTTCCAGAGTTCAGGACCAATAATAAGATTGTCTTGTAATATTTTGTAGTCGTTGTTAGAAGATAAATTGTCGCTAATTAGTTTTTTAGCTTTTTCAATTACTTTAGCATCAGCATATTTATAAACTACACCGTTAGGAATTGTTATAGTTTCGCTTTTTTGTGCATTAGACAAAAAACTTGTGAAAAGGAATAGGAGTAAAATTAGTTTTTTCATTATTTTTGAGAGTTGCAAAGATTCAAAGATTTTTGATCATTCTTAAATTTAACTTATGAAATTGATATCTAAATAATATTCATTTTACATTTTCACAACATAGGACTTCTTACATCTACAAAATCCCTCTTGCTTTAATTTCGAGATATTTATTAATAGTATCCAAAGTCAGGTTTTCAGGTTGTGTTAAAACCGAATATATTCCATATTTCTTGAGTTCGTTGGCAATGAGATTTTTCTCGAACATGAATTTTTCGGCAATTACTTTATCGTATATCTCCTGAATAGTATTTGTTTTTCGGTTAATGATCTGATTCAATTCGGTATTACTAAAGAAAACAACCACTAATAAATGGCTTTTTGCAATTCCTTTTAAATAAGGTAATTGACGGTTTAAACCATCCATTGTTTCAAAATTAGTATATAAAATAATCAAACTTCTCTGATTGATATTTTTTTTAATATCGACATACAAACGGCTGTAATCACTTTCGAAAAAGTCAGTTTTGATGTTGTATAGCGTTTCGAGAATTTTCTGCATTTGCGAAGATCTTTTTTCAGCAAAAACTCTGTTTTCTACTTTTTTAGAGAAGGCAAAAATCCCTGCTTTGTCGTGCTTTTTCAGAATTACATTTGATAAAACCAAAGTTGAATTAATCGCATAGTCCAATAAACTCAATCCGTCAAAAGGCATTTGCATGACTCGGCCTTTATCGATTGCCATATAAACCGATTGTGATTTTTCGTCCTGAAATTGGTTAACCATTAAAGAGTTTTTCTTCGCAGTAGCTTTCCAGTTTAAAGTTCTAAGATCGTCGCCCTGAACATATTCTTTAATTTGTTCAAACTCCATAGTGTGACCAATTCGGCGGATCTTTTTGATTCCGTATTGGTATAAATTATTCGAAAAAGCCAATAAGTCATATTTTCTCAATTGAATATAAGAAGGATATGTTGGCACCATTTGATCTTTATCAAAAGTAAATCTTCTCGAAATTAATTTTAAAGGCGAAGAAACGTAGAGATTTAAATTTCCAAAATAATATTCTCCACGTTCTGTTGGACGCAAATCGTATCCGATTTCTTTTTCGGCGGAAGCCTTAATTGTCTTCACAATTTTGAAATCACGAACCTGAAACTGAAACGGAATTTCGTCAATAATTTTTACTGAAATTGTAAAGGTATAATGGTTTTTAATACTGATACTTATAGGATTCAAATCACCATTCGAAAGTTTTTCGGGAGTATTTCGAGTTGCCTCAATTCCAGTTCTTGCAAAATATAAAAGCAAAATATCAAGTCCTAGAAATGTGATTAAAATCAAAACAAGAAACCAGACAGCATTATATAAATTCGGAAAAATAAAAGCACAAACAAAGAGTCCTATAATGCTCAAAAGCACATAGAAAAAGAAGTTGTTTAAGTATAGACTTTTTATGAATTTCACGATTTTAAGGTTTCAGGTTTTTCTTGATTCAAGTTTCAGGTTCTCAGTTGATATTAACAATTAATCATTAACAACTACCTTGGTATTTCGACAGTTTCAATAATTTGTTTAATGATTTCGGGACTTGTAATTCCTTCCATTTCGCGCTCAGGAGTTACAATAACACGGTGTTGTAAAACCGGAATTGCAGCTTCTTTAATGTCTTCTGGCGTGACGAAATCGCGTCCGCGAATGGCTGCAAAACCTTTGGCGGCATTTAGTATTGCAATCGAAGCACGAGGCGATGCACCAAGATATAAAAAGGCATTTTCGCGCGTGTTAACTACAATTCTGGCAATGTATTCCAATAAATTTTGCTCTACTCTAATTTGTTTTACCAACGCTTGGTAACCTTTAATTTCTGCTGCGGAAAGTATGGTTTTTATCGCTTCTAATTTTCCGTGATCCTGCAATAAATGCTCTCTTTGGATAATTAAAATCTCTTCGTCTAATTTTGGATAATCAATTGAGATTTTGAATAAAAAACGGTCTAATTGTGCTTCCGGTAAACGATACGTTCCTTCTTGCTCAATTGGATTTTGTGTTGCAATAACCAGAAACGGGGTTTCAAGTTGATAAGCAGAACCATCAATTGTAATTTGACGCTCTTCCATAACTTCAAAAAGAGCTGCTTGTGTTTTGGCAGGAGCACGGTTGATCTCGTCAATCAAAATTAAATTTGAGAAAATTGGCCCTTGCTTAAACTGAAATTCAGAAGTTTTAAGATTAAAAATCGAAGTTCCTAAAATATCTGATGGCATCAAATCTGGTGTAAACTGAATTCGGCTAAAGCCAATATTCAAAGTTTTGGATAATAATTTGGCGGTAATCGTTTTGGCAACTCCGGGAACACCTTCAAGCAAAACGTGTCCGTTTGATAGAATCGCAACCAAAAGCTGATCGATCATTTTATGTTGCCCTACAATTACTGTTTCAAGCTCTTTTTTGATGCTGTTAACGTGCTCTAAAAGTGGGGCTAAATTTATTCTGGTCTCAAAATTCACATTTTCATTAGTGATTTCAGTTGTCGGTGTATTGATATCGTCCATAATTGGTATATTTTCTTTAGATTGGTTGTTTTTTTGCCACAGATTTAAAGTTTTTTTGCCACGAATTTCACTAATTTTCCCTAATTCTAATTCAAATTGAACCAACTTAATTGGTGTAAATTAGTGAAATTCGTTGCAGTATTTTTTTTAATCTGTGTCAATTTTTTTTAAAATATTAATTTAATATCTTTTCGATTGCATTATTAATTCTGATTAGATCTTCTTCAAGACTTCCGTGATAACTCTTTCTGTGTTCATTAATTAAGAATACAAGTTCCTGAATATCGGTTTCGTTTTTCCCTGTTTTATAATGCAGTTTTTTGATAAAATCGTCGTCCAGTTTTGTTGTATCCATTAAATATTCATTTCGGATTCGCTCCAGAAAATAAATGATTTTTTTATCGATAATATTGTCGTGATCGCCTTCCTGATAATATAAATTCCCGATGGTTTTTGTAAAATCAACGGTTAAGTTTGGTAAAGGTTTCAGTATTGGAACAATGCGTTGTTTTCGTTTAGCATTAAAAATTATAAAGATTAATATGCCAATCAGGGATAAATACCAAGCCCATTTTAAAGCTGGCTGACTAAAAATATAACGCAATGGCGATTGCGAAATTCTCTCGTCATTTATCGCTTTGGTGTACCAAAAAACACCATCTTTTGGTAAATAAGACAATATATTTTCGGTGTATTGATAATGATCTTTTTTTAGCAAATGAAAATTGCTAAAAGCGGCCGGTTGAGTATGCAAATAAAAAAAGCCCTTTTTGTATGCAATTTTTATAAAGTTAATATGTTTTTGCTTAGGCTGATAGCTTTGATAACCTAAAACGGTACTGTTTAAAGTATCAATTTTTGAAAAGTAAGAATCTCCAACGCCTTCTATTAAATGATATTTTTTGTTACTTACTTTTTTATTAGCAAGCCAAGTGGAGTTGCTATTAGGAATTCCAAAGCTAAAAATGCTTTTAAGTTTTAGACTGTCTAATAGAACTTGTGGAAATTCTTTCATGCTCAAAAAAGCATTATTTCCGTGTGATACAAAATAAAAAAGCTCCGTTACAGATTGGTCATCAATATTGTTGGCTTCTGATATGTTTAAAAAAGTACCTTTTATTTTATAATTTTCTACTAAAGTATCGTCATCATATTTAGAATCCAGAAACTCGTACGGAGTTATAGTGGCAATTTTTTCAACTTTTTGATGTTTTAAAATACCATGAATTTCTTTGTCAAAAACATATAATCCAAGTGGAATTTTGTCATTAACAGAATACGTTGGACTCCAATCAATAGGTTTTGCCTGATCACGATCGGCAATTAAAGTTAATGCTAAAACAAAAACCAGAATAGCGATATAAATTTTGATATTTTTATCCATGGTTAAACATTTTTAAGGCATTCTTAAATCTATTTTCTGCTTTACTGAAAGAGGTTTCGTTAATTTCAAATTCTCCGTACCAAATATAATTGTACAGGTAAGATAAATAGGTGAATTCTTCTCTATGTGCAGGTTTTTGAAGCTCGTATAAATAATCTGAATTTGTTTTTTCGATATCCCATTCTATGTAATGGTTTTGTGCCATGACTTTTAATAACCAAAGATAATAATACCGAATTGCGATTCTTTTTTCGCCGGAATTTATGCTTTCTTTTATTAATTTTTCGAAATCTAAAAGATGTATGTTTTTTTCAATATCCGTATAATAAATGGTCTTTTTTTGTGAGTTTTTGCCAAAAATCCATTGCCCTTCTTTATTGATCAACGCTTTTGCAATTAGATAAATCACAATGATAATAACTATTACTGCAATAATTCTCAATAGAATTGCTACAAATTTGATTGAGTTTTCTGTGTTTTCAAAACTAAATAGCTCTCTGAAAATGCTTGCTAACCACTCTTTAAAACGATCCCACATATTTTTTTCGGGCGTTTTATATTCATATACAAAATCTGAATCAGTATATTTTTTTTTGAAGTTTTTCTCAAAGGTTTTGGCTTCAACTGTACTCGAATCGATCTTAATGTCTTTCTCGGTATATTTTATCGAAGCAACTTTTGGAGGTTCGGCTGTAGCCAAAGAATCCTGAGCATGCGAGATACCGAAGAAGAAAAGGAAAGATAAAATAAAGAAAATTCTATTCATTATTGGTTTCAATTAATTCGATTGGCTGATAGTTGTTGCATTTTTTTGTGGACTATAAAAGGATAAACCAGATAATAGAATGAAATTATTGCTAACGTAAATAATATAATAAAAGAGCTTAACCAGTTTGGCATATCTATAGAATATCGGGTAATAAAACCTTCAAGAAATCCGGCGCTAATCGTAAAGGGAAAAGTACTCAGGAATATTTTGAAACTATTTTTAAAACCAATTTTAAAAGAGTTCATTCTCGAAAAAGTTTTAGGAAACAAAATCGAAGCCCCAAGAATAAATCCCGCAGTAGTTTCGATTACAATTGCAAATATTTCCATAGAACCGTGAATCCAGATTCCGCGAACGCTTTTCCAGAAAACTCCCTGCTCATAAAAAAAGTATTGAAACGATCCCAGCATAATAGAGTTTTGAAGGAAAATATAAAAAGTCCCTATTCCGCCAAGAATGCCATAAAAATAACATTGTGCACCTACTTTTAAATTATTGAAAGTGATGCCAATAAAACTTCCCCAATTGCTTCCGGAACCATAAACGGCCATTGGATTTCCTTTTTTGATGTTTTCCAAGGTCATATTAACATACGAATCTCCCAAAATTAAGCGAACAAAATTAGGATCGTATTTTGCCGAAACAACACCAATTGCAACAGTGACAAAAAATAAAATAAAAGCATACATCAAGTATCTCTTGTATTCGTAAACAAGCAGTGGAACTTCAATTTTGAAAAATTCTACTAATCTGTTCTTTTCCGTTCGTTTTGTTTTGTAAATTTTTTGATAAATCTGCGAAGCCAAATGATTTAAGTAAATAACCGTTTTACTTTTGGGATAATAAGTTTGGGCATACGACAAGTCATTCATCAATTGAATGTACAAATTAGCTAACTCATCAGGATTTTTTTTAGCTTTACCAAAAATAGCTAGTTCAAATTCCAGCCATTTTTCTTTATTTTGTTTTATGAAGGCGACTTCTCTCATTGTAGGCTAAAATATAAAATATGTCAGAATTATCTATTAATACAACACAAAATGTTAAAATAAATTTTATATCGGCATCAGTTGGTGAACGATTAGGCTCCTATTTCATTGATTTACTTATAAAAATCTCTTATGTAGTAGTGGTCTTATTAGTGTTTTTTTACTGGCTGCATTTCGATAAATTGTTCAATAAATTAGATTCCTGGTCTGTAATGTCGATCCTTTTGGTTTTTTATTTACCAATTATGTTCTATTCGATCACTTTAGAAAGTGTTTTTGAAGGACAAACGATTGGAAAAAAGCTTGTAAAAATAAAAGTGGTAAAAATTGATGGTTACCAAGCCGGTTTTGGAGATTATTTGATTCGATGGTTTTTTAGAATAATAGATTTTACATTATTGTATGGACTTGTTGGTTTAATTGCCGTTGTTACAAGTAGAAAATCACAGCGATTAGGTGATATGGCAGCAGGAACGGCAGTGATTACCTTAAAGAATAAAATTGATATCAGTCATACGATTTTAGAAGAAATAGGAGATGCTTATGTGCCAACTTATCCTTTGGTAATTAAGTTATCTGATAATGATATGCGAATTATTAAAGAAACGTTTCAAAAAGCAGAAGCTAAAAATGATCATGAAATGATTTATAAGCTGGTTGCGAAGATTGAAAAAGTTACAGGAATTAAAAATCAATCAGGTAACAACAATGATTTTATTCGAGTTATTCTCAAAGATTATAATTTTTATACGCAAAATATGTAATTAAATCGATTTTATTGGGGTGTTGATTTAGGATTTCGTAACTTTGTGTATGCTTTGAAAGGTAATAAATTTAAAAGCTGAATTTTTGTAAAAGGCGTAACCGAAAAGCCTAAGAGTAGGAAAATTTAATTTAAATACCATGAAAACTAATAAAGTAATTGTTGTATTAGTATTGTTGCTTGTTTCTGTTTTTTCTTTTGCCCAAGGAGGAAAAAAATTAGATAAAATAATTAAAAGAGATTACCAGATAATAGAATGTACAATTGCAAAAATGTCTGATAAGACAGTTGAATATTCTTTGCCGGGAGAAACACTTCAAATTTCGCTTGATATTTCTCAAATTGCCAGAATAGATTTTGCCAGCGGACGTTCACAAACATTTGATGTGTCTGCAAGTACAGCTCCTTCAAATAATGTTGCCACAAATAATTCAGATCAGGTTATTGCCTCGGCAGATATGAAACCAAATACGATTGCGGTATTACCAATTCCGTTTTTGAATTCAGCTACTCAGGAAAGTTCTGAAGAAATGGCGAAGTTTGCACAAAACGATATTTATAACAAATTGTTAGACAAATCTGCTAATATTTTCCCTCTGACTGTTCAGGATTTAAGAGTAACAAACAGTTTGTTGCACAAAGCAGGAATCGATTATAAAAACATTGATGAAACCCCAATCGAAGATCTTCAAAAAATCCTGGGAGTTGATAATGTTATAGCTTCAAAAGTTTCGTATACCATTACCGAAGGTTCAACAGCCTCAACATACAATAGCGGAAATGCTAAAGTGAGTAACGATAACAAAAAACTAAAAACAAACGATTATTCGACCACAAATGCCAGTACACAAACCTATTATAACTATATGGTTTATTTTGATATGTACAAAAACAATACAAAAATCTACTCACAAAGCCGTAAACCATTCTTAAATATAAAAGATAGTTGGGTAGATGCCATTTCGTATTTATTAAAAAGAAGTCCGATTTACGTAAAAAGATAGCAATAGATGATGAAATTTAAATCTAAAATTGATCTTTGGTTTATATTGTTTTTGATCGTAATTTTTGGATTAATTCTTATAAGTTTGGCGTATGACAAAAAGTGGATCGGTTTTTCATTTGTACTATTTGTGATAGTGTTTATTGGTTATTTATTTTTGACCACTTCATATACTATTGAAGATAAAAAGGTGTTTATTAAATGCGGATTTTTATTTGATCGTTCAATCGAAATTCAAAATATTAAAAAAATATCGGAGAGTTTTAATATAATGAGCTCTCCGGCATTTTCGTTCAATAGACTTGAAATTCTCTACAATGAATATGATACAGTTTTAATTTCACCAAAAGAGAAAAAAAGGTTTATTGAAGCCATAAAAAAGATAAATCCACAAATAGAGATAAAGGTAAAACCTTAGTAACTTAGAATCTCAGAACCTTAGAACCTTATAAAAAATGTTTCATCTATTAGATCTTATCGGTACGATGGCCTTTGCCATGTCCGGCGCTTTAACGGCAATGCACAAAAAACTCGATCCGTTTGGGGTTTTTATCATAGCATTTGTAACAGCCGTGGGTGGCGGAACATTGCGTGATGTATTAATTGGCAGAACTCCGGTAGGCTGGATGAAAGATTTACAGTATGTTTACGTGATTATTTTGGGTTTTTTATTGGCTATTCTTTTCAGAAAAAAATTTGATAAACTAAGAACTTCATTGTTTCTATTTGACACGATTGGACTTGGAGTTTTTACCTTAATAGGACTCGAAAAAGGGATTTCGATTGGTTTACATCCCGTTATTTGTATTGCGTTAGGAACCATGACGGCTTGTTTTGGAGGCGTTACAAGAGATATTTTATGTACCGAGATTCCAACAATCTTTAGAAGAGAAATATATGCCACGATATGTATCTTTGGCGGAGTTGTATTTTTTGCCTTAAGAAAACTGAATTTAGATAATGACCTTTTATATTTGGCAACATCAGTTGTAATAATCACGGTTCGATTAATGGCCGTAAAATTCAAATGGTATTTACCGGCATTTGATCATAAATAATTATATTTAGCAATAGTAGCTGAAATTTTTCGCCATAACCCGACCGTAGGGAATAAGCGAAGCAATTCCCGAGTTTATTGGTCTCAGATCGGGGTTTAAAACCCTGCAATTTATTGCAGTACTTTAGTAATGCGAAAAAATATAATCTTTTGACTTTTTAGTATTGATAATAGTTTTCAAAGTTGAGAGACTTTCAGTCTCTCGTCAAATAAACCTCTGCACTTTCAGTGCAGAGTGGTTTAGTTGTTTATATTTAACGAAAATTCGAGAATTCGTGGCGAATTTTTTAATTTAGAATAAAGGAAAAGAAGTAGCCAAAAAAATGACAAAATTCATTGTAAAAAAATACCACCAAAACGATTATAGCATTTGGAACGAGTTTATCACTCAGGCAAAAAATGCTACTTTTTTATTTCATAGAGATTTTATGGAATACCATCAGGATCGTTTTGAAGATTTTTCGCTTTTGATTTTTGAAGATCAGAAACTAAAAGCAATTCTGCCGGCGAATAAACAAGGAAATTCTGTCTATTCACATCAGGGATTAACTTATGGAGGTTTGGTTTTTTCGAATAAACTGAAAGCTGAAAAAGTAGAATCAATTTTAGAGGAGATTTTATTTTTTCTAAAAGAAAATTCCATTGAAAGCTTTTATTATAAACCAATTCCATGTTTTTATTTTCCCAATGGGAATAACGAAATGGACTTTTTTTTATTTAATAGAGGAGCCATTTGTGAACAAAAAGAAATGAATTTGGCAATTAATCTCGAATTACCTTTGCGGATTTCTAAAAGCAAATTAAAACACTTTAGAAGAATCGAAAACCTTGATTTGGATATTGTAGAGGAAAAGGATTTTGAGCCCTTTTGGGAATCAATTTTAGTTCCAAAATTGCTAGATAAATTCAATGCAAAACCAGTTCATACTAAAGAAGAAATTTCGCTTTTAAAAGATAAATTTCCAGAAAAAATCAAGCAATATTCCGTTTATCAAAATGATGAAATTATTGCTGGAATCACTATTTTTGAAACCAAAAATGTAGTCAAATCACAATACGGCGCAACTTCGGAAAAGGGAAAAAAAGTAAGAGCACTAGATTTTTTATTCATTAATTTGATTCACAAATACAAGCGTAAAGGGAAACTGTTTTTTGATATGGGAATTGTGGGAGAAGATAATGAAAGTGGTTATAATGAAGGTCTTTTAACACAAAAAGAAGAATTAGGCTGTGCGGTTTACAATCAGGATTTTTATAAAATTGATATAAAATGATACTATTTCTGGATCTAAAAAAAATCAATGCACGGTATGAAACTGCATTTCAGGAAAAACTGAAATTGGTTTTAGATAATGGCTGGTATATTTTAGGGAAAGAAGTTGAAAATTTTGAAAAGGCTTTCGCCGAATATTGCCACACAAAATACTGCATAGGAGTAGGTAATGGTCTTGATTCTTTGGTTTTGATTTTTAAAGCCTATATTCAGTTAGGAAAGCTCCAAAAAGGTGATGAAGTTATCGTTCCTGCGAATACTTACATTGCCAGTATATTGGCTATTTTACAAGCAGATTTGGTTCCGGTTTTGGTTGAGCCAAAATTAGAAACCTACAACATCAATCCAGATTTAATTCAAGAGAAAATCACTCCAAAAACAAAAGCCATTTTAGCTGTTCATCTTTACGGACAATTGGCTGAAATGGAAAAGATAAACGAAATTGCAATTCAAAATAATCTTTTAATTATAGAAGATGCAGCGCAATCGCATGGAGCGGTTGCAAATTCCAATAATTTTATCCCGAAGCATCGGGACCAAATTCCAAATACTAATGATGACACAAACGAGAATCAACAATTAACAATTAATAATCAACAATCAGCAAAGGCTTATAGTTTTTATCCTGGAAAAAATCTGGGCTGTTTAGGCGATGGCGGTGCAATTACCACAAATGATTCTGAGTTGGCGAAAGTAATTTTTTCGCTTCGTAATTATGGTTCTGAGAAAAAATATTACAACGAATTTGTTGGCGTAAATTCTAGATTAGACGAACTTCAAGCAGGTTTCCTGAGCTTGAAATTACCAAATCTGGATGCAGATAATGAAAAGCGAAGATCAATTGCAAAACGTTATTTATCTGAAATTAAAAATGATAAAATCAAACTTCCGTTTTGGGATTCGTCAAATAATCATGTCTTTCATTTATTCGTTATTCGGACTCAAAATAGAGAAGGTTTACAAGAATATTTAACAGGGAATAATATTCAAACTGTAATTCATTATCCGGTTCCGCCACACAAGCAAAAAGCATTTCCTGACTGGAATAATTTGTCATTTCCAATTACGGAAAAAATCCACAATGAAGTTTTGAGTTTGCCTATAAGTCCTGTTTTGACAGAGACTGAAGTTAATTTTATTATTGAAATTTTAAACCAATATTAGTTTGAGTTTCTTTAAAAAAATAATAGGAACTACTTTGTTTAAGATTACTTCATTAAACAGTTTTAGCGTTGGATTAAAAATTGGAATTGGGATAATTACCTCTAAAATTCTTGCCATATTTGTAGGTCCCGGCGGAATGGCTTTGGTTGGAAACTTGCGTAATTTTTTGACTTCTTTAGAAAGTATTTCAACATTAGGTTTTCAGAATGGGGTTGTGAAATATATAGCCGAAAATCAAAAAAATGACGAAGAATTAAAAAAGATAATCGCAACGGTTTTTATTAGTTTAATTTTTATTGTCCTAGTTTTAAGCGGCGTTTTATTCTTTTTCGCATCTTATTGGAGCAATGAAATATTAGGATATCATTCGGATTATTCAGTAGTATTCAAAGTTTTATCATTGGTTTTGCCTTGGTACGCGGTGTCCGTTTTTTTATTGTCTGTTTTAAATGGCTTATGTCAATTCAGAAAAGTTATTTGGGTCAATATATTTGGAAATTTAATTGGTCTTTTGATTTCCATTTTAATGATTCTAAAGTTTCGCACATTAGGAGCATTATTGGCTATTGTAATAACGCCTTCGTTACTTTTTTTTGTAACGTTTTACTTTGTGCAGAAAGAGATTAAGTTTCTCCAGACAATTCGGTTTAATTTATATGATTTTAAAATTATTAAAAACCTGTTGCCTTATTCCTTAATGGCATTGGTTTCATCGGTTTTAGGACCAATCGTTTTTCTGGCAATCCGTAATAATATTATTAAAGAGTTAGGAATAAATCAAGCTGGTTTTTGGGAAACAATGACCAGGATTTCTTCTTATTATATGCTTTTTATCACTACAATTTTAACTGTTTATTTTCTGCCAAAACTCTCGCAGGCAAAAGATAATAAGGAAACTAAAGCATTATTTTGGCAGTTTTATAAATCTATTTTACCTATTTTTTGCATTGGTTTAGTTGTCATTTATTTTTCTCGTTATTTTATTATTCAATTATTATTTACCAAAGAATTTTTGCCTGTTACCTCACTTTTTCTATGGCAATTATTAGGAGATGTTTTTAAAGTAGCTTCACTAATTTTAGGGTATCAATTTTTTGCCAAAAAGCTCACTAAAGCCTTTATAATTTCGGAGTTATTCTCGCTGGCAGTTTTATATTTTTCAACACTTTACTTTGTTGATTTTTTTGGATTAGAAGGTGCGGTAATTGCGCAGGCATTTGATAACTTACTTTATTTGATTGGGTTGTGTATTTATTTTAGAAAAAGTTTATTGTAGAAAGAGATTCCTCATTGTTGAGAAATTTCATATTGTTTTATAAAAAAAAAACCTTCATTTTTGACGAATTCTATCTGTTAATTACTTTTCCAAATTTCTAAATACTCTTGTGCAACCTTCACATAATCATGTTCTTTCTCGATAAAAGCTCTGGCGCGTTTTCCAATAGCTATTATTTCATCCGGTTTTTCGATTAGAAGTGAAAGCTCGGTGACCAGATAATCAACATCTGGGATTGCATTTACACAAACCCTTTCGGTTATTTTATAATGGTTTGTAAATTCAGTTTCGGCACCAGTAAAAACGACTTTCCCCTTTGCCATTGCTTCAAGCGCATTATATCCCTGATCATAAGCATAGACCTGATCAAGCAAGATATGAGCTTTATAATATAAATTAATATACTCGTTGTATGGAATGCTTTTTGTCGTAATTATGTCGATTTTATCCGAATATTTTTGCTGAATTATTTCGAGTGCTTTTTCAAAAATATTGTTTCCCTTTTTAAAATAATTTGATGTATTAATTCCATGGAAAATAATGATTTTATCGTCAATTTTTATTGGATTAAATTCAATTTTTGAAATGTTAATCGGATTCGGAATTACACCTAAATATTTAGGATTTCCTATCAATGGAAGATGATAATCTAAATCTGATGCTATAATTCCGTTACAGTTTTTATAAATAAACTGATGTAATTTTCTAAATGATTTTTTTTGAAATTTTAAAACATTTGCAAAAGATTTCGCATCGATTTTATGGTTTTGATAGAGTGGGAATACAGACTTAAAATTAGGATTTTCAAAACAATATTTTACATTTAAATAATCATAACCTGAACTTAATAAATATAATTTTTGATTGTTTTTGAGAAGATATGAAATTATCTTTTTTTCAAATTTATACGTGCAATAAAAACTGTTTTCATTAATAAGTTGAACAACATCAAAACCAGAACATTCTTTTTTGTGTTTTAAAAACTGACGATAGGTTAAGTATGAACTAACATCAAAATTTATAATCTTGTAGATCGCAATTTTTATTTTTTTTAAAATTCCATTATCCCATTTTTTTTGAATTAGAATATCGACAGGAAATTTTTTAAAACCATCATTATGACCAATTATTACCACTTGATGTCCCAAATGTTCTAAGCCCTCTTTTAAGGAATTATGTAAACGGCTAAATTCGCCTACCAGTAAAATTTTCATTTGATGTATATTTAACAAATATATTATATTTTAGCCAATATGATAAATTCAAAAATTAAGGTAGCAATTGTTTCTACTTCTCTGGCAACCGGCGGCGCAGAACGTTTTGCTTCTTTGTTGAGCAAGATGCTTGAAAATGATCTCGTTGAAGTTCATAATGTAATCATTAACGATGTTGTTGATTATAATTGTCATGGTAAATTATATAATTTAGGAAAGCTTTCAGAGCACAGGTTTTCTCTTTATAAAAAAATAAAAAAAGGTTTTCTATTACATCAATATTTAAAACAGAATAAAATTGAGCTGATTATTGATAATCGTCCACGAAACCATTTTTTAAGAGAAATTATTTCGAGTTTAATTTATCGAAAGAGGAAAAAATGGTTTGTAATTCACAGTTTCAATCTCAAAAACTATTTTCCAAGGCCCTATTTTTTATCTAAAAAAATATATGAAAAAGCCGATAAATTAATTTGTGTTTCAAAAGAAATAGAAGATTTAGTGGTAGAAAAATTTAATTTTTCGAATACAGTAACAATATACAATCCTTTTGAAATTTCTGAATTGGAAATTACTAATGAAGTTTCCGAATCAGAGAAATACATTTTGTTTTTTGGAAGGTTTAACGAAAAGGTAAAAAATTTCAGTTTGATGTTGGAAGCGTTTTTAAAATCTGAAATTTATAATTCCGGTTATTCATTATATTTATTGGGAGAAGGTCCCGATTTAAATTTTATTCAAAAAAAAATAAGGGACTTGGGTTTAGAGAAATTTGTAAAAATAATTCCAGCTAAGCAAAATCCTTATAAATACATTTCAAAAGCAAAATATACTGTTTTAACGAGTCATTTTGAAGGTTTTCCTATGTCTATAATAGAATCATTAGCAATTGGAATACCGGTTGTTTCTGTAAACTGTAAGTCCGGACCAAAGGAAATTATTCAGTCAGAGTTTAATGGTTTATTGGTTGAAAATTATAATTCTACTTTGCTTGCAGAAGCTTTTAAAAGGATGATTTATGACGAAGATTTTTACCGTTTTTGCAAAAATAATACCGCTAAAAGTGTAACACATTTATCTCTTGAATCTGTTGGGGAACAATGGGAAAAATTAATATTCTCAAATAAAATATAATGACAACTAATACAGATGTTCAGGTAATTGAAATTCCTAAAATTCAGGACAGACGAGGCAATCTTTCTGTTATTGAGGGAGAGACTATTCCGTTTGTTTCAAAAAGAGTGTATTATTTATATGATGTTCCAAGTGGAAGCAAGCGCGGTGGACATGCACATAAAAAGCAACAGGAATTTTTAATTGCTTTAAGCGGAAGTTTTGATGTGGTTTTAAAAGATGGAAAGTCAATTGAGACTATAACGCTTAATAAGCCAAATTTTGGATTGTTAATTGTAGATGGAATCTGGAGAGAATTAAAAAACTTTTCATCAGGAGCAGTTTGCCTTGTATTGGCTTCTGATGAGTTTGACGAAGAGGATTACATCAGAGAATTTAAAGAATTTAAGTTATTTAAAAACAGATAACCCAATTCCAATGTTTGCCATTTTGAGTTTTATCTGAATTAATAATTGAAGAAAACGAGGAGAAAGCTGTAATAGAAAACTTTTTTTGGCACCAATTTTTTTTAAATCAATTCCGTCATAGTAGTAATCAAACAAGACTTTGTTTGAAGCTAATTTGCTTTTTATGGCGAGTGAAAATCGATTTAAATCTAAGAAAAGTTTAAGATCCGGATTTGTTTTTTCGGGTTCTGAAAATTTAGAAAAGTCCATTTTGGAATTTAAGATATTATTGTTTTTAGATAAACTATTCTCATCATAAACATAACGGGCAAGAATTTTCCAAGAGAATACAACAGGATATATCAAACCTATTCTAACCCAGAGATCGGTGTCTTGTCCACTTTTTATTTTTGGATCAAATACACCAATTTCTTTAAAAATATTTTTATCAAATACAGCACAAGAAGTACAAATTACAGTTTCTTTTAAACTTGCTGTAAAGTAATTGACTAATTCAAAAGCGCTTGTTTTTTGAATTGAATATTGAGCTGGAAATGTTTTTTTTGAAGTTTCAATTTCAATTGCTCCGGAAAAAACTTTTTGCTCCGGAAAAAGTATCATGGCTTCCTGCATTACTTTTAAAAAATTGGGATACCAGTAGTCATCGGCATCAAGAAAAGTTATGAAATCAGATTGTGCTTTTTCGACACCAAAATTCCGAGCGATAGAAACACCTTCATTTTCTTTTGAAAAATATCGGATTCTAAGATCTTTAAATTGTAATAGTTTTTCTTCGCTTTTATCTGTTGATCCGTCATTGACAACAATAATTTCGAAATCCTGAAAAGTTTGATTCAAGACACTTTTTATCGTGTTTTCGATAAAATTTTCTTTATTGTATAATGGAATTATAACAGAAAAAAAAGCCATTTAGTTTGATTTTAAAGTGCAATAATAACCCAATCGGTACAAATCGAAAAGAAATAGTGATGGTTTTTTGCTGAATAATTGTTTCAGTAAAAGCGATCTTAAAGTTTTAAAACCTAGAGCCATTATATTTTGAAAACCGTACTTTTTTATAAGTAAAAAATAATGGGAGAGCTTCACGTAATCAGAAGATATTAAATTAGAATCTACAAGGTTTTTTAATCCAATTACAGCTTCTTCGGATTTTCTTAAGAATGTCTCATTGTATTCTAGTCCCAGATGATAAACGGGATTTTCTATGTGGATAACTTCAACTTTTTGCTGCATTAATTCATAGGAAAACAAAGTATCTTCATGCCTTAAATTCGGAATGCTTTCATTGAAATTTACTTTTGAGAAAATATTTTTTTTAATTAAAAAGTTTAAAGTCAAAAATGAAATATAAGGACTTTTATTTCGCTCGAAAGTGTTTAATGCTTCGCGTTTTGTGCCATAAACCCATCGTAAAAGCTTGTTTTTTGATGGTTGTGTAATTTCGTACAAAATACCTCCATAGACTACTTTTTCATTATTACTTATCTGAGAAATATAAGTAGAAAGAAAGTTTTCATGGACGGGAATGGTATCAGCATCAAGAAAAAGCAAGTTTTCGTATGTTGATTTTTGTGCTAGTAAATTCCGAATTGCACTTCGCCCTATATTTTTCTGTAAAACTAAAAAAGAGCAATTTTGAAATTGATTAATTTGCTGGTTTTCATTTGTAAAAAAAGTTGAAGCATCGTCTAAACAAATAATTTCAAAAGCGATACTTAACTCCAATGCCTGATTATGCAGTTTTTCAACTAATGAAAAAACATTATAATTAAAAACCGGAATTAAAATAGAAAGCATTACACGCTGCGTTGCACCACTTCAAAAATTCTCTCGTCTTCACATTTTAATGTTTTAGACGGGAATTTCATCAATAAGGCATAATCATGAGTTGCCATGATAATTGTTTTACCGTTTGCGTTGATTTTTTTCAATACTTCAAGAACCTCAGAACTTGTTTGTGGATCAAGGTTTCCGGTTGGTTCATCGGCAAGAATAAATTCAGGATCGTTCAATAAAGCTCTTGCGATCGCAACACGTTGTTGTTCTCCTCCTGAAAGTTGGTGAGGCATTTTGTTTACGAATTCTTTCATGCCAACTTTGTCCAGAACTTCATCGATTTTATGTTCCATCGCTTCTTTTTCAGTCCAACCAGTTGCTTTCAAAACAAAAAGCATATTGTCTTTTACAGAACGGTCCGGAAGCAATTTGAAATCCTGAAATACGATTCCAATTTTACGTCTCAAATACGGAATTTCGTTTTCTTTTAAAGCTGCCAAATCAAATTCAACAATATGACCTTCACCTTCAGTTAAAGGCAAATCACCGTACAATGTTTTCATGAAGCTACTTTTTCCGGAACCTGTTTTTCCAATAATATAGATAAATTCACCATGCTGAACATCTAAATTAATATGAGATAAAATTTTTCTTCCTTCCTGATATATAGTTACTTCTTTAAGAGAGAGTACGATTTGTGACATAATAAAATTGATTTGATTGGTAAAAGTAATAAGATAACGGTTGGATTCAAAATAAATTTCAATCATTTCTTAAGAAAACTTGTAAAAAAAATGATTTAAAAATTTAAACCATGTAAGTGATTTAAGCTCATTTTAGTAAATGTACATAAAGCGCCTAATTTATAATTACTTATATCACTTATATGGTTGTACTTAATCTTTTCAGAAGCTGTTAAATATGGGTTGTTAAAATTTTTGTTCATAATAAATGCTCGAAACGTTTCGTTATAGACGGTATAAAATGATACATTTGAATACTAAATATAATAAAAATGCGTAAACTTCCCTGGTTCTTTTTACTCCCTATAATCTTTATTTCGACCATAGTTTCGGCACAAAAATCAGCTATATATACTTACGATCTAAAGGATTTTGACAAAGCACAGGCTTTATACAATGACAAACAATATGCTTCGGCTCAACTTATTTTCGAATATGTAAAAAACAATGCAACGACTGAAGAAGTTCAGTCAGATTGTGCTTATTATATCGCCAATTGTGCCATTAGAACCAATAAAGCGAATGCTGATGCTTTGATGGAAAAATTCGTAAATGACTATCCAACAAGTACCAAACAAAATCAGGCATACATTGAAGTGGCTCAATTTTTCTTTGAACAAGGCAATTATCCAAAAGCCTTGCAATGGTTTGATAAAGTTGATGAAAGTTACATGAGTAAATCTGAATCGGATAAATTTAATTTCCAAAAAGGATACAGTTATTTCAATGCTAAAAAGAAAAAAGAAGCTACAACATATTTTAATAAAGTAGTGAATTCTACTGAATTTGGTTCTCAAGCTAAATATTATTTAGGATTTATGGCTTATGAAGGCGACGATTATAAAGAAGCAACGAAATATTTTGATGAAGTTTCGGGCGAAGAAAAATACAAAGAAAAGCTTTCGTATTATCAGGCCGACATGAATTTTAAATTAGGGAATTTTCAGAAAGCGATCGATTTGGGACAAAAAGCAATGGCCAAATCAAACGAGCTTGAAAAGTCTGAATTGAATAAAATTATTGGAGAAAGTTATTTCAATCTAAAACAATATGATAAAGCAATACCGTTTTTAGAGCAATATGCAGGTAAAAAAGGAAAGTGGAATAACACCGATTTCTACCAGTTAGGTTATGCTTATTATGAGCAAAAAGAGTACGAAAAAGCAATTTCTCAATTCAATAAAATTATTGAGGGAAAAGATTTTGTGGCTCAAAATGCGTATTATCATTTAGGTTTAGCTTATTTAAATACAGGTAAAAAACAAGAAGCTTTGAATGCTTTCAAGAATGCTTCTGAAATGGATTTTAATGCTCAAATTCAAGAAGATGCCGCTTTAAATTATGCTAAAGTGAGTTATGATATTGGAAACGCCTATCAAACTGTTCCTGCAATTCTACTTGATTTCTTAAAGAAATATCCAAACAATTCAAGCCGATCTGATATAGAAAAACTATTAGTAGATTCTTATATCTCTACAAAGAATTATAAAGAAGCTTTGGTTTTATTAGAAAAAAACAGATCACCGGAAAATAAAGCGGCGTATCAAAAAGTGCTTTTTTACAGAGGTTTGGAATTGTATAATGAATCAAATTATCAAGAAGCCGGAAAGATGTTCAAAAGCGCTGTCAGCGAACAAAAAACACCTGAGTTTACAGCTCGTGCAACTTTCTGGAAAGCAGAAACGGAGTATCTTAACGATGATTTTCAGAATGCCTTATTAAGCTACAAACAGTTTGCAGGTTTGGCTGCTGCCAAAACGACTGAGGAGTATAAAAATATCAATTACAATATTGGATATACTTATTTTAAATTGAAAGAATATGATCAGGCAGGAAATTCATTTCAGGCACAAATTGATAATTCGAAAGAAGATAAAGTTCGCTTGAATGATTCGTATTTACGTTTAGGTGATTCTCGATTTGTAAATTCAAAATATACTGCTGCAAACGAAGCTTACGCAAAAGCGATTGAAGCAAAAGGCGTTGATGCTGATTATGCTCAGTTTCAAAAAGCAATTTCGTACGGTTTTATGTCTAAGAACGACAAGAAAATTGATGAGCTGAATAATTTCCTTCAGATGTACAAAAAATCAGAATATCGTGATGATGCTTTATTCGAATTAGGAAATACGTATGTGGCAGAAAAGAAAAACGATCAGGCACTTAAAACTTATGATCAGTTAATTTCTGAATATAAAAACGGTTCATTTACATCTAAATCTATTTTGAAACAAGGTTTGATTTATTACAATTCAGATCGTGACGAACAGGCTTTGGTTAAATTCAAAAAAGTAGCGGCAGAATTCCCAAAAACTCCTGAAGCTTTAGAAGCAGTTTCTACAGCAAGGTTAATTTATGTTGACTCCGGAAAAGTCGATGAATATGCAACTTGGGTTCGTACTCTTGATTTTGTTTCAGTTACAGATGCTGAATTGGATAATGATACTTATGATGCAGCTTTTAAACAATACAGTCAAAACAACAGCAAACAGGCGATTACTGGTTTTGCGGGTTATGTGACTAAGTTTCCGTCAGGAATTCATGCACTTGAAGCTAATTTTTACTTAGCACAGTTGTATTTTGCGGAAGGTTCAGAAACTAAATCAGTTGCAAATTATCAATATGTGATTGATCAGCCAAGAAACGAATTTACAGAACAAGCATTGACAAGATTAGCACAGATTTTCCTGAAAGCAAAAGATTGTGATAAATCAATTCCGGTTCTGGTACGTTTAGAAAACGAGGCTGATTTTCCTCAGAATAAAAGCTTTGCGCAAGCAAATTTGATGAAATGTTATTACGACAAAAAAGATTACGACAATTCGGTTGTATATGCAGACAAAGTATTGCAAAACGCAAAAGCTGATGCCAACGTAAAATCAGATGCACAGATTATCGTAGCCCGTGCAGCAATGCAAACTGGTGACGAAACTAAAGCGAAAGTGGCTTACGCAAAATTATCAGCAACATCTAAAGGCGAATTAGCGGCAGAAGCGTTGTATTATGATGCTTATTTTAAAACTAAAGAAGGCAAGTTTGATGCTTCGAATGTTTCGGTTCAGAAGTTGGCTAAAAACTATTCGGCTTACAAATATTACGGAGCGAAGAGTTTGGTTTTAATGGCGAAAAACTTCTACGGATTAAAAGACAGCTATCAGGCAACGTACATTTTGGATAATGTAATTAACAATTTTACCGATTATCCGGATGTTGTCGAAGAAGCTAAAACAGAGTTAAGTGCGATAAAGTTAGAAGAAGCAAAAACGAATTCGTCGATTACGAAATAAGAATTATAGAGAATAGAGAATAGAATATAGAGGATAGAAAATAGAGTAAAGAATACAGAATAAAGAAAATAGATTTGAAACGAAAGATTGGAAGTCTATTTTCTTTATTCTTTGCTCTATATTCTCTTCCAAAAAAAAGAAAAAAATGAGTTTACCTTTTTATATAGTTGATGTTTTTGCAGATAAAAAATATGCCGGTAATCAATTGGCGGTTTTTTTAGATGCTGGAAATTTAAGTTCTAATGAAATGCAGCAAATGGCGCGCGAAATTAATTTTGCCGAAAGCACATTTGTTACCAAACTTGATTTAGATAATAATAAAGCCGAGATTAAAATTTTTACTCCGGCGCATGAAATGCAGTTTGCAGGTCATCCAATTATTGGAACTTCATGGGTTTTGATGAATAAGGTTTTTAAAAATGAGCCAAAAGAGATTACTTTGAATGTGCCAATTGGACCAATTGCGATTCATAAAACAGAAGAGTTAATTTGGCTAAAAGCAGCACAGCCAAAATTTTGGGATATTTTCTCGAAAGAAGATTTTACAGTATTCAGTAATCTAAAAAAACATGATTTTGAAAATCAATTTCCAATTCAGGAAGTTACAACCGGAAGTGCTTTTATAATGGTTGGATTAAGCAGTAAAAGAGCATTAGAAAATTTGGTTTTAGATAAAGATAAAACAGATGAATGGCTGAAAAAGAATTGTAAAACAGATCACAGAGCTTTGTATTTCTATTATTTAGAAGGTTCGAAACTGTTTAGCCGAATGTTGTGTATTGAACACAATCAATTGGTAGAAGATGCTGCAACAGGAAGCGCAAGTACTTGTTTACAGGCTTTTCTGTTAAAATATCATAAGCCTGAATTTGAATTGATTAATTATCAGGGAGATTATATTAATCGTCCGTCTCAGATTTATTTCAATGGGAAATTAACCGATAATCAATTTGATATCAAAATAGGAGGAAAGGCTCAGTTTGTTGCAAAAGGAGATTGGGAAGCTTAGGTTTAGAATAAAGGGAATAGAATAAAGGGAATAGAATAAAGAGAATAGAATATAGATTTTAGAATAAAGAACAAAGAGTTGGAAAAAGAATCAGGATAGGTAAGTCTATTTTCTATATTCTTTTCTCTATACTCTTAAAAATAAGATATATGAAAATTAATTGCCAGAATAAAATCATCATTTTACTAGTAATGTTTGTTGTCCAGCTTTCGTTTTCGCAAAAGAAAAATGAAAGTATTGGTACTGAAACGGTAAATGTGGTTAAACCGTATTCGCCAACTATTTCAGATGCTTTTAAGGTTAAAGAAACTCCTTCGCTTGACGATACAGGAAATCAGCCTAAGGAAACGATAAAATATAGTATTTTGTCTGTTCCGGTAGCGTCTACATTTACGCCTTCAAAAGGAAAAGCTGAAGGTGTTGAAAAATCTAAAAAAGAAAAATTGTTTAATAATTATGCGACTTTGGGAGTTGGAAATTATGGAACTCTAAATGCTGAATTGTTCGTAAATCAGGATTTAGGAAATAACGATTATGTAGCAGGAATGTTTCGTCATCATTCTTCGCAAGGTGGAATTAGCGGCGTAGATTTAAATGATGAATTTTATGATACAGCGTTAAATGTGGGATATGGCGTAAACAATCGCGATATGTCGTGGAATGTGGATTTAGGATATCAGAATCAATTGTACAATTGGTATGGTTTACCGGTTGATTTTGGAATGACTTTACCTCCAGGCCAACAAGAGGACTTGATAAGAGGAATTAATCCGAATCATTCTTATAACACCATTAGTTTAGGCGGAAACATCGAATTTAACGAAGGTATTTTTAGCCAAATAGGAACAAAATTCACGCATTTTTCAGATAGTTTCTCCTCTTCAGAAAATCGTTTTTATGTAAAACCGACTTTCAAAGTGGATGTTATGGATCAGTCGATAAATACAAATGTGATTATAGATCATGTAAGCGGATCTTTTGAAAATAATTATGCTCGTAATAATACAGAACCGTTAAAATACAGTTTAACTAATTTTGGAATTGAGCCTAGTTTTGTTATTCATGAAAACGATTGGACTTTAGAATTGGGAGCTGGATTGTTTTATGGTTTAGATTCTGAAAATAGCGGAAACAAGTTTTATATCTATCCAAAAGTAAATGCTTCATATAAACTAGTAGGCGATTTAATGATTTTCTATACGGGTGTTTATGGTGGTTTAAATCAAAACTCATATGCTGATTTTGTAACTGAGAATCCGTTTTTGTCACCAACTTTAAACATGAGACCAACAAACAATCAATATACTGTCTTTGCAGGTTTAAAAGGGAAATTAGCGAATAATGTTAGTTATAATTTAACTGGTTCTTATCTGAACGAAAAAGATAAGGCTTTGTTTAAAAGCAATGATTATACAGAAGATTTTGCTAATGAAAACTACGCTTACGGAAATTCTTTTGGAGTGGTGTATGATGACGTGAGAACGTTTCGTTTTTACGGAGAATTAAAAGCTGATTTTTCAGAAAACGTTTCTTTTGGAATCAACGGAACTTTTAATAGCTACAAATTTGATGGTTTAGAAGCTTGGAATTTACCATCAATGAAATTGAGTTCGAATCTGGATGTTAATATTACGAAACAATGGTATGCAGGTTTAAATGTTTTCTTTGTTGGAGAACGTAAAGACATGCAATCGAATTTAAATTCAGGAGTTGATCCGGTTATTACGACGTTAAAAAGCTATTTTGATGCAAATGCACATTTAGGATATAAATACAACGAACGTTTGACATTTTTCCTGAAACTTAATAATATCGGAAATCAGGCTTATGAAAAATGGCTGAACTATCCGGTACAAGGATTTCAGGTATTAGTGGGAGGAAATTATAAATTCGACTTTTAAGAATAATTAACCGCAAAGAGCGCAAAGTTTTACGCAAGGTTCGCTAAGTCTTTTTTAGATTCAGCGAACTTTGCTTTTTTATAATTAGTGAAAATTTGTGTAATTCGTGGCGAAAAAAATTGCAGAAGTAAAAAACCTTTGCACCTTTGTAACTTAGCACCTCAGTACCTTTAAAAAAAATGGAGTTCAAACAAAAAATACATTCTTATTATTTACAAATGGTTCAGGACCGAATAGATGTTTTTAGAGACATGATTTCGGCTTTGACCGAAGATTCTAAAAACGATGCAAAAGGTTCGGCTGGCGATAAGCATGAAACGGCTTTGTCGATGATGCATATCGAGCAGGAAAAATTAACTAATAAACTGAAAGAAGCGATAACTCAAAAAGCTATTTTAGATAAAATTGATGCCTCAAAAACTACAGAAAACATCATTTCGGGTAGTTTGGTCAAAGCAAACGGAATTTATTTGTATGTGAGTGTTGCGCTTCCTAAAATTGCTATAAACGGTATAAATGTTATTGCACTTTCGCCACAATCTCCACTTGGAGCTCATTTAATGGGGAATAAGGTTGGGTTTGCTTTTGAAATTAATAAAACACATTATACGATTGAAAGTGTTTTGTAGATAGACTATTTTCTACATGACCTTTGTCAAAGTTTAAAACTTTGACAAAGATTTTTGCGTAAAAGATATGCAATGTTATTCCTTACGATGACAAATAAATCGTAAAACTACAATTTCTGAACAGCTTTTATTCTTCTCTTTGGGAATCTTCTATTGATTCTGAAATAATTCAAATTTTAATTCAAAGATTTCTTTAAAACCTTGAATTTCGTGCTTTGTTTGAGCCCGAAATTGAAATTTTTAAGTTTCGGGCTTTTTTTTATGTCAAAATTTTACATTTTATATGTAAATACGAAATTATGGTTTTAAATTATAACTGAAATTACGTTTTGTGTTTTTAGATTATAACTATTACCGCATCTTTGCCTTATCAGAATAAAATTTAAAATAAAAATATATAGTTATGTGTGGAATCGTATGTGCCTTTGATCTAAAACAAAAAGCCGAAACCTTAAGACCTCAAGTATTAGAGATGTCAAAAATCATTCGTCACCGTGGACCGGACTGGAGCGGAATTTACAGCAATGATAAAGCAATTTTATCTCATGAGCGTTTGGCTATTGTAGATCCAGCTTCAGGAAAACAACCTTTATTTACAGAAGATAAAAAATTGGTTTTGGCTGCAAATGGTGAAATATATAACCACAGAGAATTACGTAAACAATTTGAAGGGAAATACAACTTTCAAACGGAAAGTGACTGCGAAGTTATTTTGGCTCTTTACAGAGAAAAAGGACCTCATTTTGTAGATGAAATGAACGGAATCTTCGGATTTGCAATTTATGATGTTGAGAAAGATGAGTATTTTATTGCTCGTGATCACATGGGAATTATTCCATTGTATATTGGTTGGGATCAGCATGGAACTTTTTATGTAGCTTCTGAATTGAAAGCTTTGGAAGGATATTGTACTAAAATCCAATTGTTTCCTCCGGGACATTATATGACAAGCAAAGACGGCGAATTTGTACAATGGTACAAAAGAGACTGGACAGATTATGATGCGGTAAAAGACAACGAAACAAGTATTCCTGAAATTAAAAAAGCGCTTGAAGCTGCGGTTCACAGACAATTGATGAGTGATGTTCCTTACGGAGTTTTACTTTCGGGAGGTTTAGATTCGTCTATTACTTCGGCTGTAGCCAAAAAATTTGCGCAAAAACGTATTGAGTCAGATGATACAACAGATGCATGGTATCCGCAATTGCACTCTTTTTCAGTAGGGTTAGATGGTTCTCCTGATTTAGCGGCAGCGCAAATTGTAGCAAAACATATTGGAACGATTCACCACGAAATTAAATTCACAATTCAAGAAGGTTTAGATGCTGTTCGTGATGTGATTTACAACTTAGAAACGTATGATGTAACTACTGTTAGAGCTTCAACTCCAATGTGGTTAATGGCAAGAGTTATTAAATCTATGGGAATCAAAATGGTATTGTCTGGTGAAGGTGCTGATGAGTTATTTGGAGGGTATTTATACTTCCATAAAGCACCAAACGCAAGAGAATTTCACGAAGAAAACGTTCGTAAATTAGGTAAATTACACATGTATGATTGTTTACGTGCAAACAAAAGTTTGGCGGCATGGGGAATTGAAGGTCGTGTTCCGTTCTTAGACAAAGAATTTATGGATGTGGCGATGAGAATCAACCCACAAGATAAAATGATCAACAAAGAGCATCCGATGGAAAAATGGGTAGTTCGTAAAGCATTCGAAGATATGTTGCCTGAAAGTGTAGCATGGAGACAAAAAGAACAATTCTCAGACGGAGTAGGATACAGCTGGATTGATACTTTGAAAGAAGTTGTAGCCAAAGAAGTTTCGGACGAGCAATTGGCAAATGCGAGATTTAAATTCCCGTTACAAACCCCAACTTCTAAAGAAGAGTATTATTATCGTTCTATTTTTGCAGAACATTTCCCAAGTGATGCAGCAGCGTTATGTGTACCTCAGGAAGCAAGTGTGGCTTGTAGTACAAAAATTGCTTTGGAGTGGGATGAAGCTTTCAAAAACATGAACGATCCATCAGGAAGAGCAGTGGCAAGTGTTCATGATGATGCTTACGCTAAAGTATAGAAGTTGAATTATTAGAATTAGTATATATTAATTGCAGAAGAACGTTCTCGGTTGAGGACGTTTTTCTTGTCTTAAATTGTTAAATTATATAATTTCAGTTACTTAAAAAGATTTTTCGGTAATTATTTAACTTAACTTTTTTATATTTGACATTCGTCGAATTAAAGTTAAATCGCTTTGATTATAAGGTGGTTAACGAGGAAAGCAGAGTTTGATTTTTAATTTTCTGCAAATTACAATGATTTTATACCTGATACATGTCATGTGGGACGTGTCTGGAAAACAGAATAAATAAAAAATAGAATAGTATGTCTGGATTATTAGCCGTTATTGGTAAAGGAAAAGACCCGCAACTCGTAAAAGAGCTTTCTAAAAGAATGTCACATCGCGGTCCTGATGAAAATGATTTGCAAATTATGGAAAATGGCAGCATAATGAGTCATGAAAGCTTGTCGATTATTGATTTGAAGTCGGGAAGGCAGCCTATTCAGGGAACTAAAAAAGCCTGGATGGTGCATGATGGAGAAATTTATAATTATCAGGAATTAAAAGATACGGTTCTTAAGGAGCATACCTTTAGAACAAAATCAGATTCAGAAGTGATTGTGCATTTGTACGAAGAATTTGGAAATGATTTTTGCAATATGCTTGATGGAGATTTTGCTTTTGTAGTTGTAGATGGAGACAACTATATTGCAGGACGAGACCCAATTGGAGTAAAACCCTTATATTACGGTTTGGATGAAAGAGGAAGAATCTATTTTTCGTCTGAAATGAAACCAATCGCTGATCAGTGTAAAACATTTTCAACTTTTCCTCCGGGACATTATTATACACCAAAAAAAGGGTTTGTAAAATATTATCAACCAGAATATGAGGATTATGAAAATGCTACCAATGATCTTGATTTAGATGTGATCAGAACTACATTTACAGAAGCTGTTCGTAAGCGTTTAATGAGCGAAATGCCTGTTGGAGTATTACTTTCGGGAGGTTTGGACTCTTCTTTGATTTCTGCAATTTCTTCTCGTTTGTTGAAGGAGAGTGGAAAAACACTTCATTCGTTTTCAATTGCTTTAGATGCTGATGCACCGGATGCTAAAGCGGCAAGAAGAGCTGCCGAATTTTTAGGTACGGAACATCATGAAATTCATTTTTCTGTAAAAGAAGGAATTGAGCTTTTAGAAAAGATAATCTACGATATTGAGACTTACGATATAATTTCGGTTAGAGCCAGTGTGCCAATGTATTTGTTATCAAAAGCAATTGCTGGGAAAGGAATTAAAGTAATTCTTTCAGGCGAAGGAGCTGACGAAGTTTTTGGAGGTCATTTGTATTTTAGAAATGCACCATCGACAGAAGAATTTCAGAAAGAAACAATCGAAAGAGTTCAAAAATTATTTACAGCCGATTTATTGCGTGCAGATAAATCTACAATGGCAAACGGTATAGAAACCAGGGTTCCGTTTTTGGATACTGCATTTCTGGATGCTACCATTCGTATCAAACCAGAAGAAAAGCAACCAAAAACATATGAAGGTATCGAAAAATATATTTTAAGAAAAGCATTTGATACGCCTGAAAATCCATATTTACCAGAAGATGTTTTATGGCGTCAAAAAGAACAGTTTTCTGATGGTGTTGGATACAATTGGATTGATGAATTGATGGGACATTGTTCTACTCAAATTTCAGACGAACAGTTGGCTGGGGCAAGTGCTGAATTTCCGTATAATTCTCCAACAACAAAAGAAGCATATTTGTACAGATCTATTTTTCATAAATATTATCCACAAATTAGCGCTGCGCAAACGGTTCGTAAATGGATTCCGAAATGGCAGGAAAATCAAGATCCAAGCGGAAGAGCAAACGCTGCTCACAAAGAAGGAAATTTTGAAACTGTAAAATCAGGAATGACAGTTTAAAGTGGAGAAATTCCAATATATTAAAATTCCAAATTCCAATGTTTGAATTCTACCGGGAATTCGAATAATAAAAGATAAGATCCGAAATGAACATTTTAAATGTCGTTTCGGATTTTTTTATGATATTAATTTAGATTGAGGTTTGCCATAAATTATTAAAACTAAGTTAATATTGATGGTTCGTGTTTAGGAAAAATACTATATTTGATTACCAAGAATTAACTAATCCTTTAACAATAATCTATGAGAAACTTATTACTAAGTGGAATTCTTTACTGCTCATTGGCTTCATTGAGTTCAGTTTATGCACAAAAATCTGAAGCGCCCAAATACATTAAAAACGTAGAAGGTGTTAAGGAATATACTTTGAATAACGGACTAAAAGTCCTTTTGATTCCTGATGCTTCTCAAAGCAATATGGTTGTAAATATTGTTTACAATGTAGGTTCAAGAAATGAAGGTTATGGCGAGAAAGGTATGGCGCATTTGTTAGAGCACATGCTTTTTAAAAGTACCAAAAATTTAGGAGATATTAAAAAAATGCTTTCTGATAAAGGTGGAAATGCTAACGGAACAACTTGGCTTGACCGAACCAATTATTACGAAGTTTTTCCTTCAAGTGATGAAAATCTAAAATGGAGTATCGAAATGGAAGCGGATCGAATGATCAACGCAACTATTTTACAAGAGGATTTATCAAAAGAGTTTTCTGTGGTAAGAAACGAATTTGAAATTGGAGAGAATAATCCGGATCGTGTTTTACAGGAAAGAATACTTTCGTCGGCTTATTTGTGGCACAATTACGGGAAAAGCACTATTGGAAGTAAAGAAGATATCGAAAGAGTAAAAGCAACTACGCTTAGAGTTTTTTATGAAAAATATTATCAACCGGACAATTCAACTTTGATAATTGCCGGTAAGTTTGATGAGCAAAAAGCGTTGCAATATGTTGGGCAATATTTTGGAGCTATTCCAAGACCTAAAAGAGTTCTGGATAAGACTTATACAGTTGAGCCTGCACAAGATGGTGAAAAATATGTAGAGCTAAACAGAGCCGGAGACAGTAAAAACATTGGTGCTTTGTATCACACAGCGGCTTATGTAGATAAAGACTATGCTGCAATTGATGCTTTGGGCGAAATTTTAACTTCGGATCCATCCGGATATTTATATAAATCATTAATAGAGACTCAAAAAGTGTCCAGTATCTATTATTGGCAGCCAACAACAAGAGATGCGAGTTATATTTATTTTGGAGTTGCAGTACCTAATGATAAAGATGTTAAAGCAACTAAAGATATAGTTAGAACAGAGTTGGATAAAATAGCAACGACTAAATATACGGATGAAGATGTAACGAGAGCCAAAGCAAAAATTATCAAACAACTTGATGGTATAAAAAACAATACTGTTTCATTTGCCATAAATCTTACTGAAATTATTGGAGCAGGAGATTATAGATTGGGATTTATGTATAGAGATGCAGTCGAAAATTTGACTAAAGAAGATATTCAAAGAGTTGCAGATAAATATTTCAGAAGTAATAATAGAACAGTTGGGATTTTTATTCCGTCTAAAGATGAGCAAAGAGTAAAACCTGTTGAATATACAGATGAGCAAATCGTTGCTTTAACGAAAGATTATAAAGGAAAAGCTTTAGAAAAAGAAGCTGCTGCATTTGAAGCTTCTATCAAAAATTTAAAACAGAATTTTGCAGAAGGTAAATTAAGTAACGGCGCAAAATACGGTTTAATCAAAAAAGAGATAAAGGGAGGAAAAGTTCAGGCTAGTTTTAAATTTCCGGTAAGTAATGAAAAGGAGTTGGAAGGAAAAGAGGATATAGGATCTATTCTTGCTCAATTATTGAAAACAGGTACAAAAACAAGAACCAAAGAGCAGATTAGTGATCAATTAGATCAGTTAAAATCAAGCGTAAATTTTGATTATTCAGGACAGACTTTATCAATTAATATCAATACTTACAAAGATAGTTTTAAAGGAGTAATGGAGATTGTGGGAGATTTATTGGTTAATTCTACTTTTCCTGAAAATGAACTTACAAAAACTATCAATGAGTACAATACTTATTTAGAATCAAGTCTAAATGATCCTCAGTCTATTGCTTTTATCGAGGTTTCAAGATTGACATCGAATTATCCAAAAGGAAGTATTTTTTATACCTCGACAGTTCAGGAACAAATTGATGCTTACAAGAAAATAAAGCAATCTGAAATTGTTGATTTCTATAAAAATATCTTTGGAGGAAATAACGGATTGGGAACTGTTGTTGGAGATTTGGATGCTAAAGAAACAGGACAAATTCTGGAAAATACTTTTGGCAAATGGAATTCTAAATCTAAATATGTTCTTGCTTTGCCAACGTTTTCAGAGACTAAAAAGTTAGACAAAGATTATATTACTCCAGACAAGGAAAATGCAGTTGCGACAGGTAAAATTGCTTTTAAAATGAATGTAAAAAGCCCAGATTATCCTGCATTTGTAATGGCAAATGAAATTTTAGGAAGCGGTGGGTTTTTGAGTGCAAGAATCCCAATGAGATTGAGAGAAAAAGAAGGAATCAGCTACGGTGCAGGTTCTTTTATTGATGTTCCTGTTACAAATGATGTTGCTTTCTGGGAGTATTATGCGTTCTTAAATCCAACGAAAAAAGGAGCAGTTGAAGCAGCAACTAAAGAAGAAATTACAAAAGCTTTAAAAGACGGATTTACAGCCGAGGAATTAAAATCAAATTTAGGAAGCTGGCTTAACGAAAGAAAAACAAGATTAGGAAATGATATGATGTTGATTAGTTTGACAAATAAATATCTTCAATACGGAATTCCTTTAGAGGATTACGATGATCTTGAATCTAAAGTTAAAGCTTTGAAAGTAGAAGACGTAAATGCTGTTTTAAGAAAGTATTTAAGCTTAGAAAAAATGACTTCGATTTATGCGGGAGATTTTAATAAGAAATCATAAACAATAAAATTCCAATTTTTTGAAATTCCAAATTGGGGTAGATTATAAATCCGAAATGACATTAAATTGTTATTTCGGATTTTGCTTTTGTGTCATTTTTCGTTTTTGAAATTTCGATTTAAAGGTTTGGAATTTGGAATTTGTTTTGTGGAATTTCAATTTAAAATTTTGGAATTTTAAAAAAATGCGATTTATTTCCGATTTAGAATTTATTTTTTGGTTTTTTAGCTAATTGTGTTGATAACTTAACTGCTTTAAGTTGTATTTTAACGGATATATAATTTGCGTTTTTATATATTTGCGTGTTAGACAATAATTACATTTTTTAGAATAAATTATATGAGCGAAGAAATCAAGAAGAACAATTATTCAGCAGATAGTATTCAGGCATTAGAAGGAATGGAGCACGTAAGAATGCGTCCATCGATGTATATTGGAGATGTGGGGGTTCGAGGTCTACATCATTTGGTTTATGAGGTTGTTGATAACTCTATTGATGAGGCGATGGGAGGACATTGTGATACCATTGGTGTTGCAATTAACGAAGATGGTTCAGTAACAGTTGAAGATAACGGTCGTGGTATTCCAGTTGATTTACATAAAAAAGAAGGTGTTTCTGCACTTGAGGTAGTAATGACTAAAATTGGTGCCGGAGGTAAATTTGACAAAGATTCTTATAAAGTTTCGGGAGGTTTACACGGTGTTGGGGTTTCGGTTGTAAATGCACTTTCAGTTCATATGAAATCTACCGTTTTTAGAGAAGGTAAAATCTACGAACAAGAATACGAAAGAGGTAAAGCAATATATCCAGTTAAACAAATTGGAGAAACTGATAAAAGAGGTACGCGTCAGACTTTCTATCCTGATGATACGATCTTTACTCAAACTACAGAGTTCTCTTACGATACATTATCAGCTCGTATGCGTGAGCTTTCTTTCTTAAACAAAGGAATCACAATTACATTTACTGATAAAAGAGAAGTAGATGACAAAGGTGAATTTAAAGTTGAAGTATTTCATTCTGACGAAGGTCTTAAAGAATACATTCGTTATTTAGATGGTAACCGTGAGCCAATTATTTCTCATGTTATCAGCATGGATCACGAAAAAGGGGAGATTCCAGTTGAGGTTGCCTTAATTTATAATACAAGTTATACAGAGAATATTTTCTCATACGTAAATAATATTAATACACACGAAGGAGGAACGCATTTACAAGGTTTTAGAAGTGGTTTGACAAGAACACTTAAAAAATACGCAGATGCATCCGGAATGTTGGATAAATTGAAATTCGAAATTGCGGGAGATGACTTCCGTGAAGGATTAACTGCTATTATTTCGGTAAAAGTACAAGAGCCACAATTCGAAGGACAAACCAAAACAAAATTAGGAAACAGAGAAGTAGTTTCTCCGGTTTCTCAGGCTGTTGGAGAAATGTTAGAGAATTATTTGGAAGAAAATCCAAATGATGCCCGTATCATTATCCAAAAAGTGATTTTGGCTGCTCAGGCACGTCACGCTGCTAAAAAAGCACGTGAAATGGTACAGCGTAAAACTGTTATGGGTGGCGGTGGATTGCCAGGAAAACTTTCAGATTGTTCTGAGCAGGATCCTGCGAGATGTGAGGTTTACCTTGTCGAGGGAGATTCGGCTGGTGGAACAGCAAAACAAGGTCGTGATCGTAACTTTCAGGCAATTTTACCATTACGTGGTAAGATTTTGAATGTGGAGAAAGCGATGCACCATAAGGTATTCGAAAACGAAGAGATTCGTAATATCTTTACCGCTCTTGGAGTTACCGTTGGTACAGCAGAAGACAGTAAAGCCTTAAATCTTGAAAAACTTAGATATCATAAGGTAATCATCATGTGTGATGCCGATGTCGATGGTAGTCACATTTCTACCTTAATATTAACGTTCTTCTTCCGTTTCATGAAAGAATTGATCGAAGAAGGTCACGTTTACATTGCAGCTCCACCTTTATATTTAGTTAAAAAAGGAAACAAAAAAGAATACGCATGGAATGACGTTCAGCGTGATCAGGCGAATGAGAGAATGGGAGGCAGTGCAGCTATCCAACGTTATAAAGGTCTTGGAGAGATGAACGCGGAGCAATTATGGGAAACCACAATGGATCCAAGCTTCAGAACTCTACGTCAGGTAACTATTGATAGTTTAGCTGAAGCTGATAGAGTTTTCTCAATGTTAATGGGAGATGAGGTACCGCCACGTAGAGAATTTATTGAGAAAAATGCTGTTTACGCAAACATCGATGCATAATAAATTTTAACACTACAATTCGTTTAATTGTTTAAATTTACTAAACAATTAAACGAATTGTCGATTTATAAAATAAACGAATTAATTAATAACCGATAAAGTATAAAATATGAAAGTTACCATTGTAGGAGCAGGAAATGTTGGAGCTACATGTGCAGATGTTATTTCTTATAGAGGAATTGCAAGCGAAGTAGTGTTGTTGGATATTAAAGAAGGTTTTGCCGAAGGGAAAGCGTTGGATATTATGCAATGTGCAACAAATACAGGTTTTAATACCAAAGTATCTGGTGTAACCAACGATTATTCTAAAACTGCCGGAAGTGATGTAGTAGTTATTACATCAGGAATTCCGAGAAAACCAGGAATGACTCGCGAAGAATTAATAGGTATAAATGCAGGAATTGTAAAAACAGTTGCCGAAAACGTACTGAAACATTCTCCAAATACAATAATAGTTGTAGTTTCTAACCCAATGGATACTATGACATATCTAGCTTTAAAAGCTACAGGATTACCAAAAAACAGAATTATTGGTATGGGTGGAGCGTTAGATAGTTCTCGTTTTAGAACGTATCTTTCTTTGGCTCTTGATAAACCTGCAAATGATATCTCTGCAATGGTTATCGGTGGGCATGGTGATACAACTATGATTCCGTTGACACGTTTAGCGTCTTATAATGGAATTCCGGTAACAGAATTTCTTTCAGAAGAAGCTTTGCAAAAAGTTGCTGCAGATACAATGGTAGGAGGAGCGACGCTTACAGGTCTTTTGGGGACATCGGCTTGGTATGCGCCAGGAGCTTCTGTGGCTTATTTGGTGGACAGTATCTTAAATGATCAAAAGAAAATGATTGCATGCTCTGTTTTTGTAGAAGGAGAATACGGTCAAAACGATATATGTATAGGAGTGCCTTGTATAATAGGTAAAAACGGAGTTGAAGAAATTTTAGACATCAAATTAAACGAGCAGGAGAAGGCTTTATTTGCTAAAAGTGCAGATGCAGTTCGTGGAATGAATGATGCTTTAAAATCGATTTTAGTATAACGATTTTCGAAAAAAAAGGAGAAGACTGCACTTTTGCAGTCTTTTTTTTAAGATTAATTAATAAATAAATTGGTTAATGTTTTCGTTAATTATATATTTGCTCGGTTTAAAAAAAATGTTGTAATTCGTGATCTCGATTTTTTAGTTTTAAAAACTCATGTCAGGGCTTATTTTATGGGACTTTAAAACAAAAAACAAACAATAAAACATAATTAATTTTTAGTAATAATGCAGAATAAAGGACTTATTAAATTTTTCGCAATTCTATTTGCATTGGTAAGTATTTACCAACTTTCGTTCACTTTTGTGGCAAACAGCGTCAAAAGTGAAGCTAAAGCTTTTGCAGGGGACAATCCTGATAAAGAGCTAAAATATTTAGATTCTATTGGTAAAGTAAAAGTTTACAATCTTGGTTTCACGGATTTTACTTATAATGAAGTAAAAAACAAACAACTAAACAAAGGTCTTGACTTAGAAGGAGGAATCAACGTGATTCTTCAAATTTCTATTAAAGACGTTTTAAAAGGATTAGCAAACAATTCTAAAAATCCGGTATTTAATAAATCATTAGCTGATGCAAGTGCAAATTTAGAAGGAAACAAAACCTATTTAAATAAGTTTTTTGAAGCTTTTGAAGCGAATTCAAACGGAACTACAAAATTAGCTTCGCCGGATATTTTTGCAAACAGAGGTTTACAAGGAGAAGGTGGAATTGATTTTCAAATGTCAGATTCACAAGTTCAAAAAGTAATAAAAAGAAAAGTTGATGAGTCTGTTGAAAGTGCTTATAAAGTATTAAGAGAGCGTATTGACAAATTTGGAGTTACGCAACCAAACATCCAAAAATTAGGAGAAACAGGAAGAATCTTAGTTGAGCTTCCAGGTGCTAAAGATGTTGATAGAATTAAAAAATTATTAGGAGGAAAAGCTCAATTAGAGTTTTGGGAAACTTATAAAATTGAAGAAGTTGGAAACTTTTTAGTAGCTGCTAACGAAGCACTTAAAAAGACTGAAATCAAAAAAACAGAAACTAAAACTGTTGCTAAAGATTCATTGAATGCTTTATTGACTGATGCTAAAGATTCTATTGATACTAAAAAAGGAAACAATCCATTATTTGACAAAATGATTGGTCAAGGTGGTGGACCAGTTTTAGGTTACTTCGCTCCAAAAGATACTGCTGTTATCAATGGATATTTAAAAAGACAAGATATTAGAATCTTATTAGGTGCTGACCAACACAATGCAAAATTTGTTTGGAGTAAACCAACTACTATTAAAGATGCTAAACAAAAAGATATTGAAGCAGTAGAATTATATGCTTTAAAAGGAAACAGAGATAATACTCCTGCTATGGCTGGTGGTGTTGTAACTGATGCAAAAGATACTTTTGACCAATTAGGAAAACCAGCTGTTTCTATGCAAATGAACAGCCAAGGTGCTAAAATCTGGGAAGAATTAACAGGAAGAGCTTTTTCTCAAAAAAGTTATATTGCTATTGTTTTGGATAACGTAGTTTACTCTGCACCTGGAGTAACTAGTGGACCAATTGCTGGTGGAAGATCTGAAATTACAGGTTCTTTTGACGTTGCTGAAACTAAAGATTTAGCTAACATTTTGAATGCAGGTAAATTACCGGCTTCTGCAGATATTATTCAATCAACAGTTGTAGGACCATCTTTAGGTCAGGCTGCTATTGATGCTGGAACAATGTCATCTGTAATTGGATTTTTATTAGTTTGTTTATGGATGGTATTCTATTATGGTAAAGCTGGTTGGTATGCTAACTTAGCGTTATTATTGAACTTACTTTTCTTGTTCGGAATCATGGCAAGTTTTGGTTTTGTATTGACATTGCCAGGTATTGCAGGTATCGTATTAACATTAGGTACGGCGGTAGATGCGAACATTATTATATTTGAAAGAGCAAAAGAAGAATTGCGTGAAGGTAAATCTTTATCTGAAGCTGTTGTAGCTTCTTACGGATGGCATGGAGCAATGCGTTCTATTATTGACGCAAACGTTACGCACGTTTTAACTGGAGCTATCTTGTTTATTTTTGGAACAGGACCAATTAAAGGTTTCGCTTTAACTTTGCTTATTGGTATCGTGACGTCAATGTTTACATCAATCTTTATTGCTAGAATTTTCATCGATAGAAATATTGCTGGAAAAGGAGATTTAACTTTCTCTACAAACATTACTAAAAACTGGTTTACTAATTTCCACTTTGACTTTATTAAAATCAAAAAATTCACTTATATCTTCTCTTCTATTGTAGTTGTAGTAAGTTTAGTTTCTATCTTCTTCGTTAACGGATTAGATGAAGGTGTTGATTTTGTTGGAGGAAGAACATTCCAGGTTAAATTTGAAAAACCAATCGATCCTACTGTAGTATCAGATGAATTATCTGCTGCTTTTGGAACTCCGGTTGAAGCTAAAATTTTAGGTGATGATGATCAATTAAAAATCACAACTAAGTACAAGATTAAAGAAGACGGTGTTGCTGTTGATGAAGAAGTGAACAAAAAATTATATGATGCATTGGCGAAATATTTCCCTAATGTTACTTATGAGAAATTCACTAACACATTTGATGGTAAAAAGATCGGAGTTTTACAATCTTCTAAAGTTGGAGCTTCTATCTCTGAGGATATCAAAACTAACTCATACTGGGCAGTTCTTGGTGCAATGGCGGCAATCTTCTTATACTTAATGGTTTCTTTCCGTAAATGGCAATATTCATTAGGAGCGATCGCAGCAGTAGCGCACGACGTTATCTTTGTATTAGGTATCTACTCTTTATGTTATAAATTCATGCCTTTCCATATGGAAATGGATCAGCACTTTATCGCTGCAATCCTTACCGTAATTGGTTATTCTATGAATGATACTGTAATTGTATTTGACAGGGTTAGAGAGTTTATCATCGGAAACCGTAAAGGTAGTTTCGAAGATATCGTAAACGCTTCTATTAATACTACTTTATCAAGAACGTTGAATACGTCATTAATGATGATCATTGTATTATTGACAATGTTTGTTTTTGGAGGAGAATCTATCAGAGGATTTATCTTTGCGATGTTAGTAGGTATTGTTGTAGGAACTTATTCTTCATTATTTATCGCTACACCAGTATTGGTTGACACGATCTCTAAAGATGAGAAACACACAATTGAAGACAAACACAATAAAGCATAATTAATTGCTTAAATATATTAAAAAGACCCAACGAAAGTTGGGTCTTTTTTTTGTGCTATATTTAAAGTGTAAAAGTTTATTTATGATTAAAAAACTACTATATTTTTTGTTATTTCTTTTAGGTGCAAATGCAATTTTTGCGCAGGATAAAAACAGTAAAATTGCAATAGGATTTGATTATGGTTTTGGGAGTGAGTTTAATAATGGGAACTATACTTTTACAAATCATTTTTATAAAGTTCAACTGTATTATAAAGTAAAAGAAACGAAACATTTTCAATATGAAATTCTGGTTCAGCCTGAAGTTAACTTTGGTACACATCAATTGCTTAATCTGTACTTTGTAAAGCCTGAAACACCTGACTATATTCATAAAAGAGAAGAATATACACAATTGAAGGATATTCATGAGTATGTTTTAAATCTTGGATTTTTAATAAGAAGGCCAATTGGTGAAGTGTTTTCAATATATGTTTTAGGAAGTATTGGACCAATGATTACAGATAAAGAAACGGAGCGAATGTCTAATGGGTTTGCTTTTGCAGATGTTTTAGCACTTGGAGTTTCGGCAAATGTGAATCAGTTTAGGTTTGATATACGTCCAAGTGTTCGGCATGTTTCAAATGCGGGAATAAATAGCGAAAATGCGGGTTATAATACCAAAAATATTGAAATAGGTGTTTCGTATTGCTTATAAAAAAAAACGCCCAATATCTCAACGATAATTGGGCGTTTTGTATCTCGAAATGTTATTTTAAGACGCTGCTAAAGGATTTCTTTGTGCTCTAATGATAAAGAAAAGACCAATAATAATAAACGGAATACTTAACCATTGTCCAGTTGAGAAAAGACCTAATTCTTCTTCGATTCCGCCTTGGCTCTCTTTTACAAATTCTACAACAAAACGTACTGCGAATAAAAGAACTAAAAACAATCCGAAAAGATATCCTGATTTAAGTCTTGCATTTGTTTTCCAGTATAGGAAATATAAAATCGCAAAGACAAAAATATAGCAAAATCCTTCATATAACTGTGTTGGATGTTTTGCCGGAACCTCTGCTAATAGATTAGCAAATTTAGGATCTGTTGCAATTGCAGTATAAGCATCTTTAGGATTGGCAATTTGTGTTTTTTCTACAGCTTCGGCTTTACTGAATTGATCGTGTAAAAAACGAATCCCAAATGGCGATGTAGTTTCGTGTCCGATGATTTCAGAATTGAAAAAGTTTCCTAAACGTACAAAAATGGCACCGCTTGCTACTGGAATAACCACACGGTCTAAAATCCATAATAAAGGACGTTTTAAGATCTTTTTACTATAATAGTACATTGCAACAATGATTGCGATTGCAGCACCATGACTTGCTAAACCTTGAAAACCTGTAAACTCAAATTTTGGCTCGAATCTAAATGGTAAAAAGATTTCTAATAAATGATTTCTGAAATATTCCCAATCGTAAAAGAAAACATGTCCTAAACGTGCACCTATTAAAGTTGCCAGAACGGTCCAAACAAATAAAGAGTCTAATTTTTCTAATGATTCGTTTTCGCGTTCAAAGATTTTTTTCATTAGGAACCATCCTAAACCAAAAGCAATTACAAACATTAAGCTGTAATAACGAATCATAAAAAATCCTAAATCGATTCCTTCTGAAGGGTTCCAAACGATGTTTAAGGCGTGTGTCATGTAGTATTGTATTTTTTTATTGGTTGTAAAAATAAATATTTAAAGTAGAGTTCCTCATTATAAAAAGTTAATGTTTGTGTGAACATTTCTTCTCCGGAACGGGATCATAGCCTGTTCTTCCCCAAGGATGACAACTCAAAATACGTTTCATACCCAAGTAGCCTCCGTAAAATAATCCATGTTTTTGAAGTGCTTCAATCATGTAACTCGAGCATGTTGGCTCGAATCTGCAAGACGCCGGTGTAAAAGGTGAAATTGCAGTTTGATAGAAGCGCACTAATAAAACAAATGGAGTAATTACTTTCATGATTTATTAGAAAATGAATTGATTATATAGAGAAGCTTGTGCCTTCTTTCCCGTCTTTCAGCTGAATGCCTAAAGCAATCAACTGATCACGAATTTGGTCAGAAAGTGCAAAGTTTTTATCAGCTCTGGCTTGATTTCTCATTCCGATAAGCATATTAACAACACCTTCTAATTTATCGTTATTAGCGTCTGCTGCTTTTTCATCGCTTAAGCCTAAAACGTCAAAAACAAAAGCTTTAATTGCTTCTGTAAGTGTTTTTAGATCTTCTGCAGAAATCGTTTCTTTTCCTTCTTTCAATAAATTGATATAGCGAACGGCCTCGAATAATTGCGCGATTAAAATAGGAGTATTAAAATCGTCGTTCATGGCATCGTAGCACAATTGTTTCCAGAAATTGATGTCTATCGAGCTTGTTGCGCTTGCGGTAATAGTTGGTAAAGCATCAACAGCTTCCATTAATCTTTTATAACCTTTTTCGGCAGCAACAATTGCATCATCAGAAAAATCTAAAATGCTTCTGTAATGTGCCTGCAACATGAAAAAACGTGTTACAGATGCAGAAAAAGCTTTGCTTAAAATATTGTTATTTCCGCTTAAAATCTCACCTGGTAAAATGTTATTTCCAGTAGATTTCGCCATTTTTTTACCGTTCAAAGTAAGCATGTTGGCGTGCATCCAATAATTTACCGGAGATTGACCAGTACAAGCTTCATTTTGTGCGATTTCACATTCGTGATGAGGGAATTTCAAATCCATTCCACCACCGTGAATATCAAAATGATTCCCAAGATATTTGGTGCTCATAGCAGTACATTCAAGATGCCAGCCTGGGAACCCATCACTCCAAGGCGAAGGCCATCTCATGATATGTTCCGGTTCTGCTTTTTTCCAAAGTGCAAAATCCTGCGGATTTCTTTTGTCTGATTGTCCATCAAGATCACGGGTATTGGCTAGCATATCTTCGATGTTTCGGCCACTTAAAACTCCGTAATTGTTGGTTTCGTTATATTTTACAACATCAAAATATACCGATCCGTTGGCTACATAGCCAATTCCGGTATCGATAATTTTTTTGATGATTTCAATTTGCTCAATAATGTGTCCAGTAGCGGTTGGTTCAATACTTGGTGGTAAAAAATTAAATGACTTCAAAATGTCATGAAAATCTACCGTATAGCGCTGCACAACTTCCATAGGTTCCAGTTGCTCTAAACGGGCTTTTTTGGCAATTTTATCCTCTCCTTCATCCACATCGTCAACAATATGTCCAACATCAGTAATGTTTCGCACATAACGAACCTTATAATCAAGATGTAAAAAATACCTGAATATCACGTCAAAAGACATAAATGTTCTCACATTTCCTAAGTGTACATTGCTGTAAACTGTAGGTCCACAAACATACATTCCAACATTTCCTTCATGAATTGGGTTGAAATTTTCTTTTTCACCCGAAAGTGAATTGTATATTTTTAGATGTTGACTTGTATATAGTGGCATATTTTCTTTTACTGTTTAATCGTTTTGTTGTTGATTTGTTTAATCGTGCAAACGTTTAATGGTGTTTTATCAGCTTTATTATTCTTTAGAAAGATAGTATTTTTTTAAACTATTTATCTGATTGCAAATTTTTTCAATTTTCTCACGAGACTCGATTTATTCATTCTCAGATAGATGTTTTAAATCTTTAGAAATAATCAAATTATTTAAAGTTTCCATTGCTGATGAATAAGATATTGTCAAAAAATGAGCTTTGTCTTTATTCGTATTTCTCGAAGTTCCTTCTGCAATGTTTGTCGCAATCGAGGAGGAGCTTCTTTTTATTTGAGAAGTTATTCCGAACAATTCATTTGATGGAAATTTACTAGTTAATTTATAAATATCCAAAATAAACATTCTTGAGTTTTGTCAAACTTCTAACTTTTCAAACGAAAAAGTATACATGTTTTGTTGTTGATTTGTTTAATCGAAAATAGAAGATTTGCTATGAAGCGATTAAACAAATTAACGATTTCCCGATTAAACTAAAACTGAGTATCCAATTTAATGTAATCTAATAGTTCTCGTTTTGTTTGAGGATCTTTAAATTTACCACCAAATTCAGAAGTTACAGTGCTGCTTTCGATATCTTTGATTCCTCTTGAGTTAACGCACAGATGTTTTGCATCAATAACGCAGGCAACATCTTCAGTACCTAAAGCTTTTTGTAGTTCCTGAACAATCTGCATTGTCAAACGCTCTTGAACCTGAGGTCTTTTGGCATAATATTCTACAATTCGGTTCATTTTAGATAAACCAATAACTCTTCCGTTAGAAATATAAGCTACGTGTGCTCTACCGATAATTGGCAGTAAATGGTGTTCGCAAGTAGAATAAACAGTAATGTTTTTCTCTACAAGCATTTCACCGTATTTGTAGTTATTTTCAAAAGTTGAAGCTTTTGGCTGTCTTGAAGGGTTTAAACCACCAAAAATCTCCTTTACAAACATTTTAGCTACTCGGTTTGGAGTACCTTTTATGCTGTCATCAGTCAAATCCATTCCAAGTGTTTGCAGAATGTTTTCAACATCTTTTTTTATTTTTTCTATTTTTTCATCATCAGTTAAGTCAAAAGCATCCTGTCTTAAAGGGTTTTTCGCATTACTGCTAAAATGATTGTCTCCTATTTCGTCTAAAAAATCTTCGTTATTTGTCATTAAAAACTACTATTAGTATGGGTATTTCTTTTTAAGGCGGTAAAGATAATTAATAAAAAGCAAACCTTTTCTATCGTTTTTACTATTTAATTACTCCTTTTTGGATATAATTTAAATTAAAACTAATTTGCTGTTTTTTTTAAACACAAAAGACAATAACATAAGGAGTTATTGTCTTTTGAATGCTTTTATTATTGTTCTTATTTTCTGTTGTAAACCAAAAGAGCTTCTTTTAAAATGTTTACAGCAGTAATTAAATCTTTCTTATTCAAGACATAAGCAATTCTTACCTGATTAAGTCCCATTCCCGGAGTCGAGTAAAAACCGGCAGCAGGAGCAACCATTACAGTTTCTCCATTAAGATCATAACTTTCTAAAAGCCATTGTGCAAAATCTTCTGAATTGTCAATTGGCAATTGTGCAATACAATAAAAAGCACCTTTTGGTTTAGTTACAATTACGCCTTCAATTTTGTTTAATTCGGTAATTAAAGTATCGCGACGTTCTTTATATTCTGAAATTACTTCGTCAAAATAACTTTGCGGAGTATCTATTGCAGCTTCGCATGCAATTTGTTCGATTGTTGGCGGGCTCAAACGTGCTTGGGCAAATTTCATTACAGTTGCCAAAACATCTTTGTTTTTAGTGACCAAACATCCAATTCTTGCGCCACACATACTGTAACGTTTTGAAACTGAATCTACCATGATTACGTTTTGCTGTACATCTTCAAGATTCATTACAGAATAATGAACATCATCTCCATCGTACAAAAATTCACGATAAACTTCGTCAGCAATTAAATACAAATCATGCTTTTTGATTAAGCTTGCGAGTTGTTTAATTTCTGATTCAGAGTATAAATAACCTGTTGGATTACCAGGATTACAAATTAAAATAGCTTTAGTTTTTGGTGTAATTAGTTTTTCTACAGTTTCAATGCTTGGCAATGCAAAAGCACTTTCGATTGTCGAAATTACAGGAATTACCGTTGCACTGGTTGATGACGCAAATGCATGATAATTGGCGTAAAAAGGCTCAGGAATAATGATTTCATCTCCTGGATCTGTAATTGTGGCTAGTGCAAATAATAAGGCTTCAGAACCACCTGTAGTAACAATGATGTCTTCTGGGTTTACATTTACGTTTTGGCGTTGGTAAAATTTTGCTAATTTTTTTCTATAACTTTCATATCCGGCAGACGGACTGTATTCTATAATAGTTAAATCAATATTTTTTACCGCCTCGATGGCCACTTCGGGTGTCTTGATATCTGGTTGACCAATGTTTAAATGATACACTTTATGTCCTTTTTGTTTTGCAAGATCTGCATAAGGAGCAAGTTTACGTATCGGTGATTCGGGCATGTTTCTGCCTTTGAGTGAAATTGTTGGCATGAGCTTTATTATTGAAGTGCAAATTTGCATTTTTTTTTCGAATTTAATGTAAACATTAAAGGCACTTGTAAAAATGTAACAATTATCAATATATTTACTAATTTTATAATAAAAAACTATCAATGAGAAAAAAAGTTATGTTGTTTTTTGGGCTTTTAGCATCTTTATTAGTAAATGCTCAAGGTGACTTTTCAATTCAGGGGAAAAGTAAACAGGTTACTATTCCTTTTAATTTGATTAATAATCTCATTTTTATTCCAATAAAAGTAAACGGAGTCGAATTGAATTTCTTATTGGATTCCGGAGTCGAGGAAACGATCTTGTTTAGTATGGAAGAGAAACAAGAAGTAAGTTTTAATAATGTCGAAAAAATAAAATTGAGAGGATTAGGAAGCGAACAGGAAATTGAAGGTTTAAAATCGACAAATAATACTTTTGAAACACATGGTTTAAGGTCTAATAATCATATGGTATTCATTATTCTGGATCAGAGTTTCAATCTGTCTTCACATATTGGGATTCCTGTAAATGGAATTATTGGATATAAATTTTTTAAAAATAATTTGATAGAAATCAATTATCAAAAAAAGAAGATTACTGTTCATTTGAATAGTGAAGAATTTAAGAAAAAATTAGAGAAAAAATTTAAAGTAATACCAATAACTATTGAGAGGTCTAAGCCTTATCTTTATACAACAGCAACTGTTAATAATGTGCAGATTCCGGCAAAACTTCTAATTGATATTGGAAATAGTGATGCTTTTTGGATCTTTGAGAACAACAAGATTAAATTGCCCAAAAAGAACTTTCCTGACTTTTTAGGAAAAGGTTTTAGTGGAGATATTGAAGGACATCGGGCAAAAATAGATGAGTTCTCTATTGATGAATTTAAATTTAAAAAACCAATTGTTTCTTTTCCGGATTCGGCATCTATCCGAAATGTTAAAATGGTTCCGGATCGTATTGGTTCAGTAGGCGGTGAGGTTTTAAAACGTTTTAGAATTGTTCTGGATTATGCTGATAAGAAAGTCTATCTTAAGAAGAATGCTAAATTTACCGAGGCTTTTACATACAATAAAAGTGGTATTGTGCTTCAGCATAATGGTTTGCAATGGGTTCAGGAAACGGTTCATATGGAGACTATACAAGTTGTTACTTCAACACGTGAGATGGAGGGAAACGAAAAGAAAAATGGAGATTTTATTTATAAATTTTTATTAAAACCCGTTTATGAGATAGTAAATATTCGGAAACAATCTCCAGCCGAAAAATGTGGACTGCAAAAAGGCGATATTGTTATAAGTATAAATGGTGTTAAACCGTATAAATATACTTTGCAGCAGATTAATAATTTATTGAAATCTGAAGATGATATCTGGATTAATTTAGAAGTCGAAAGGAATAGTCTGGTGCTTAAATTCAGATTTAGATTAGAAGATGAATTGTAGAAAAATCAATTAAAATATATTCAGTTTTTTAAATTAAAATGATGATTATCAGTAATGATTTTGTAGTATGTGTGAGTTTTGTGAAAAATTAACTGTTAAAATATTTTTTTTGGTCAACGAGCGTTAATATTTTATTAAGTTTATGCAAAAAAAATAATTTATGATCAAAAACTACAATAATTTCCTACGTATATTTTTGTTTTTTATTTTTTTCTCAATTTTTCCTTCTGCAATTTATGCACAATGTGCAGGTGATGATAGTTCATTTACAATTTGTGATTTACCAAATAATGCTAATAGGACAATAAATTTATTTACAAAATTAAATGGTACTCCGGTTGCTGGTGGAGTTTGGACAGATGATGATGATTCTGGAGGATTAAATAAAGGTACAGGAATTTTAAATGCGCAACTTATCCATGTAAGTGGTGTTTTTCATTATACTTATACCGTTACCGGTAGTGCTGGATGTACAGATAATTCGGCTACTGTTGAAGTTATAATTGGAGGATATTCAGGACAAACTTCTCCAAATGTTACTGTATGTAGTGCAGATATAAGTTACAATCTTTTTAATGCTTTTAGCGGACTTGTTTTAGGGCCCCAGTCAAACGGGCAATGGCATAATGATACTACTGGTGAATTTATGGGAGCTGGTTTCTATGTTGAACATTCAGAAGGAGATTTCCAGTTTACTTATACAATGCCAGCTATTGGTAGTTGTCCGGCGATGTCGTCAACGGCAATAGTTTCTGTAGTTAGGGCGCCTGAAGCTGGAATTGCTGGAAGTTTACTTTTCTGCGCAAATGATGGCCTGTCGGCTTATTCTGATTATGATTTATTCAATTCGATTTCCGGACAGGACGCAGGAGGAACATGGAAAGATGGTAATGTTGTTAACACTGGAGAGTTAAGTTTTGTAGGTGATCATAATATAGATATTGAGCAAATATATAACACTTTTGGACCTGGTACTTATGTGTTTACTTATAGAGTCCCATCTGATAATCCAATTTGTCCGGCTGACATTGCAAATGTAGTAATTAGAATTGAAGAAAGGCTTGATTTTACTGGAGCGACAGTCGAAGTAAATTCAGATATCTGTGAAACGGAACTTTTGACAGCGCAATATTCAGTAACTATTACAAGAGGAAGAACTCCAATTCCGAATGGCCTTTACGAAGTTACGTTTGATGTTTCGGGACCAAGAGCGCGAAGAGAAACAGTAATTGCAAACTTTACAAATGGAGTTCTTATATTTCCAATTAATTCAAATTACTTTCAGACAGTTGGTCGTTTTAGAGTTGATATTGTAAATGTGGTTGCCGTAAATAGTTTAAAAAAATGTGTAAATATTGTTGATGATTTATCAGATGAGTTGATTGTTTATGCAATTCCGGATTTAACAGGAGCTAAAATAACTCCGGCAACTGTTTGTCAAAATGATGATGCGACCATTCAAATCACTGATGCAGCAAAACTGGCAGATGGCGATTACGATGTTGTTTATAATCTTACCGGAGCCAACAGTGCTTCATCGCAAATTGCAAGATTAACTTTTGTTGGAGGTGTTTCAAACAATTTTATTGTTCCGGGAATTTTCAATCAAAAAAGCGGAACTTCGACTGTGACAATTACTGCAATTACACATGTAATTTCACAATGTGTAAATAGCGCAAATTTAAAAGGGGATATTTTAGTAAATCCGTTGCCAAATGCTACAAGTTTAAGAATACAAGTTGTCGATGTTTGTTTTGGTAGCGATGTTACAGTTGCAGTTTCAGGTTTAGGAACTTTAACAGATGTTACGCTATCATATTTACTTTCGGGAAGTAACACAGCAACAGTGCAAACAGTTGCATTAACCACTTCAACCGGGAGTACCAGTTTTATAATTCCTGCCAGTTTACTTATTAATCCCGGAGCGACAACAATTTCTATTACAAAATTAACCAATAATATAACGACTTGTAGTGCTGATGTAAGTGGTGCCGCAGATGTTTTCTCTCTAAACCCAATTCCTGTTGCACCAGCTGCAAATAATCAGGAATTTTGTAAAGTTGATAAAGCTACAATTGCAAACTTAGATCCAAAAGGAGCACAATATTCCTGGTATGATTCTGCAACAGCAACAACTCCCCTCGCGAGTACATATGTGTTAAAAGCAGAAAGCTATTATTTAAGACAAACGACATTAAAATGTATATCAGATCCAACAATGATTACAGTCACAATAAATGATACTCCCGCACCTGTATTGAGTAATGATCCTGAATTTTGCGGATTAGATAATCCTACAATTGCAGATTTATCAACTAAAACAGATTCACCTTCAACAGTGGTTTGGTACGATGCGCCAAATAATGGAAATTTATTACTGTCTTCTACACTTTTGGTTGATAAAAAAACATATTACGGGTTCGATTTTTCGACAACAACAAACTGTTATTCTGAGCAAAGTACTCCGGCAACGGTTTCGCTGAAAGAATGTGATTCTCCTCAATATCCTTTCTTTATTCCTGATGGGTTTTCGCCTAATGGAGATGGCGTAAATGATTTGTTTGAAATTACAAATATTGAATTTTTATATCCGAATTATACTATCGAGATTTTTAACAGATACGGAAACGGAATGTATAAAGGAGGAAAAGATAAACCGGGTTGGGACGGAATAAACTATGAGAACAAAGGGCTTAATGGTGGAATAGCACCAAATGGAGTTTATTTTTATGTTATTCATTTTAATAAAGACAATAAACCTCCTCAGCAAGGGCGACTTTATTTAAATCGATAATTCTTTTTTACATTATTTAATATAATTTTCAAATGAAAAAAATAATACTTTATATACTTTTTCTTCTCTATATAATACCCGCTTTTTCCCAGCAGGATCCAGAATATACCCATTATATGTATAATATGAGTGTGGTAAATCCGGCGTACGCAACAGGGACTCCGTTAATGATGAATTTTGGAGGATTATACAGAACGCAATGGGTTGGAGCATATGGAGCGCCAAAGACTTTTACCTTTTTTGGACACACAGCCTTATCTGATAAGATTGAAGTTGGTTTGTCATTTGTATCAGATGATATTGGTGATGGTGCTAAAAAAGAAAATAACGTTTATGCTGATTTTGCCTATGTTTTAAATTTAGGAGGTAAAAATAGATTGTCTTTAGGGTTAAAAGCCGGATTCTCGTCGATGCAGAGTAATTTTAACGGATTTCAGTTACAATCCGGAAATGCAGCTACAGATGTTGCTTTTGCTCAGGATATTAATGCTACCAAACCAAATATTGGAGTTGGAGCCTATTATTTTAGAGATAATTTTTATGCGGGAATATCAGCGCCAAATTTATTGAAATCAAAATACATCGAAGAAAAATCAGGAGTTAATGCTTTTGGAGAAGATGCAATTCATACTTTCTTAACTGCGGGATATGTTTTTCAGGTCAATGATATGTGGAAAGTAAAACCTGCATTCATGGCAAAATTTGTAAAAGGAGCGCCAGTTTCGGTAGATTTAACGGCGAATGTTTTATACAATAATAAGTTTGAACTTGGTGCCGCTTATAGAATAAATGATGCTGTGAGTGCCTTAGTAAATATCAATGTTACGCCATCTTTGAGAGTTGGTTATGCTTATGACTACACACTTTCGAATTTAGGACAGTTTAATTCGGGAACGCATGAAATTATGCTGCTTTTTGATTTAGATTTATTAGGAAAAGGATATGATAAATCGCCAAGATTCTTTTAAAATGAAAAATATGAAAAAACTACTCGTTATTATATTCGTATTTTCAATACAGTTTATAAATGCTCAGGATCAGGATTTGGCTAGAGCCAAGCGATTCTTTGATAAAACATATTATGCAGAAGCCATTACATTATATGAAAAGCTAGCCGAAGAAAAGCCTTCTCAGGAAGTTATAAAAAATCTGGCAGATTCTTATTATTATACCAACGATCTGATAAAAGCACAACGTTATTACAGGCTTTTAGTTAAAAATTACAACAACGATTTAAACAAAGACTATTATTTTAGATATGCTCAGGCGCTAAAAGCAACTAATAGTTATGACGATGCAAATACAGTTTTAAGAGAATACTATTCCAAATCCGGAAATAGTGAAGATCTTGCTAATTTCGAAAATGAGATTAAAATCTTAGAAAATGTATCAGCAATTGGTAAACGATTCGAGATTCAAAATCTGGCTATAAACACGCCGAATTCTGAGTTTGGAGCAGTAAAGTATAAAGATAATCTCGTTTTTGCAGGAGTCAAATTAAAACCGGGAATATTTGATAAAAAATTTAAATGGGATAATGAAACCTATTTAAACATTGTAAAAGTGCCACTTCAGAGTATTAATTCAAGCGATGCAGATATTAGTTATTTTGCTGATGAATTAAAAACCGGAATGCATGAATCGAATGCTGTTTTTACAAAAGACGGAAAAACGATCTATTTTACACGCAATAATTCTAAGAATGGCAAAAAGAAAAAGAACGATCAGAAAATATCTAATCTTCAAATATTTAAAGCTGAATTGGTAGATGGAAAATGGAAAAATATAGTTTCATTACCTTTCAATAGCCCAAATTATTCTGTGGAGCATCCCGCTTTAGGTCCTGATGAAAAAGTATTGTATTTTGCGTCTGATATGCCAGGAAGTTTAGGATCGTTTGATATTTATTCTGTAAACGTAAATAAAGGAGCGTTTGATACACCACGAAATTTAGGTACGGAAGTAAATACAGATAAAAGAGAACAATTTCCATTTGTTTCGGCAGATAATAAACTTTATTTTTCCTCAGATGGACATTTAGGCTATGGATCGCTTGATGTTTTTGTTTCAGAAATTAAAGGAAATGAACATACAAAAGCAGTTAATATTGGTTTGCCCTTGAATTCTAATCTGGATGATTTTGCTTTTAATATTGATTCAGATACCAAAGAAGGATATTTTGCATCCAATAGAGAAGGCGGAAAAGGAAACGACGATATTTATTCGTTCAAAGAAACAAAAGATTTAATTGTAGAAGATTGTAAACAATTCATCGCAGGAATAATTACTGATGTCGATACCAATCTGGTTCTTGAAAATGCGACCGTAATCTTGCAAGATTCGGATAAAAAGACATTAAACACTTTTACGACAACTTCAGACGGAAAATTTAATTTTACAGTTGCTTGCGAAAGCTCTTATACAATTGTGGCTTTTAAGGAAAAATACACAAACGAATCGAAAACTTTAGAGATAGGAAAAACCAGATACCAAACAAACGATGGTTCATTGGCGCTTAAATCTTTAGAAGCAATTAAATTGGAAGAAAAGAAAAATGCCGAAAACAAAAGAAAACAAGAGATTATTATAGAAGAAGAAAATAAGAAAAAAGAAGCTTTGGCAGCTATTGCTTTAGCGGAAGCAACAGAAGCCAAGAAAAAAGAAAAAGTTGCTGAGATTTTAAAACAAGAAAAAGATGTTGTAAAAGATGATAAAGACAGATTAATTATCAAAACTGATCCTATTTATTTTGATTACAACATGTGGTATATCCGTAAAGAATCTAAAGTAGTTTTAGGAAGAGTGGTAGCATTGATGAATAAATACCCAGGAATGGTTATCGAAATAGGTTCGCATACAGATTCGCGCGGAAATGCTAAATTCAATGAAGACTTGTCTCAAAAAAGAGCAAACTCAACCAGAGAATTTATTATTCAATCGGGGATAAATGTAAGCAGAGTTACCGCCAAAGGTTACGGAGAATCTGTGCCAATTATAAAATGTAAAACAGATGATTCCTGTTCAGAAGAAGAGCACGAATTAAACAGAAGAAGTGAATTTGTTATTAAGAAACTATAAATAAGCTTATTTAAACCTGTCAGAATTAATAAAAAATATAATTTTAAAAAGAAGCCTTTTTTTTGGCTTCTTTTTTATTTAATTTTATAAAATAACAATGAACTTAAAATATTTAATTATGAAAAAACCAGTTATATTTTGCTTGCTTATAGCTTGCATTGGATTCCAAAGTTGTAAAAACGATGAAAAAAAGAAAGAAATTGAAGCCGTAAAAGCTGAAGGAGAAAAAGTTGTAAGTGTTCAGTGTTATAAAGCGATTTATGAAAAAGATACAATTGATTTAAAAGTAAATACATTAAAAAACGGAAAGATATCCGGAGATATGATAATGAAAGTTGCTAAAGCGCCAATAAGAACCGGTGAAGTAGCAGGAGAATTTAAAGGTGATACTTTATTTATAGATTATACTTTTGTTGATACTGCCAATAAAGATACAAAGTTCAAAAACCCAATGGCACTCTTAAAACGTGACAAACAACTTATTCTAGGAAACGGAACCATGCAAACTACAATGGGTGTTACTTATTTAGTAAAAGATAAACCAATTGATTTTGTAAACGTAAAATATAAATTTGCAACAGTTGAATGTACTGAAAAGTAAACCTTATTACTTATAATAATCTTTGTCAAAGTTTTAAAATTTGACAAAGATTTGAAAATAAAAAAGCCGTTTCTAATTAACGAAACGGCTTTTACTATTTTTTAGATTCTATTGTTTTTATAAAACTTCTCCTTTAATTTTTAAGGCAACTCTACCGTCAGGATAGTTTACAGCATTGGTTTCAACAGTAATTGTTTTACGGATAGGACCGGAAACCATATTGTATTTTACATCAATTTTCCCTTTTTTACCTGGCAAAATAGCTGCGGCAGGTTTTGTAACGATAATTGAGCTTACGGTAGATTCGGCACCTGTAATTAATAGTGGCGCATCTCCAGTGTTAGTAAATTCAAAAGAGCGAACCCCATTATCACCCTTAGAAATTTTTCCATAATCGATTGTGTTGTCTGGGGCTGCAAATTCAATTTTTGGGCCGTTTTGAGCATAACCAATTGTACAAAACAATGCGATTACAATAAAAGTGGCAACATTTTTCATTTGAAATTATTTTAAGTTGTAAGTAAATATACTTTGTTTTAATTAATACACAAATTTTTATTTCGCTTTTTATAGTGTCTTTAATTATTTACTTTTGCTGTCAGTTATAATTACAAAAATTGAACCAGTTTTTTTTACTGTTAATTTGTTTAACTGTTTAATCGTTTAATTGGTTTAAAAACATAACAAATCAACGATTAAACAAATTAACAATTAAACGGTTAAACCAACAATTAAACATATCCACGATAAAATGACAATTCCAGCACAATTTGACGCTAAAACGATCGAGAATAAATGGTATGATTACTGGATGAAAAACAACTATTTTCATTCAGAGCCAGATCATAGAACACCTTATACAATTGTAATTCCGCCGCCAAACGTGACAGGAGTCTTGCACATGGGGCATATGTTGAATAATACAATTCAGGATGTTTTAATTCGTAGAGCACGTCTTAAAGGCTTCAATGCCTGTTGGGTACCGGGAACGGATCACGCATCGATTGCGACCGAAGCAAAAGTTGTAGCTAAACTAAAAGCAGAGGGAATCAATAAAAATGATTTAACCCGCGAAGAATTTTTAGCACACGCTTGGGAATGGACCGATAAATATGGTGGAGTAATCCTGGATCAGCTTAAAAAATTAGGGGCTTCTTGCGATTGGGAAAGAACCAAATTTACGATGGATCCTGATATGTCGGCTTCTGTAATTAAGTCATTTGTTGATTTATATAATAAAGGGTTAATCTATAGAGGTTACCGAATGGTAAACTGGGATCCAGAAGCAAAAACAACTTTATCTGATGAAGAAGTTATTTATGAAGAACAACAAGGGAAATTATTTTTCTTAAAATATAAAATTGAGGGAACTGAGGAATTTTTGACCATTGCCACAACTCGTCCTGAAACTATTTTTGGAGATACTGCAATCTGTATTAATCCAAATGATGAGCGTTTTACCCATTTAAAAGGTAAAAAAGCAATCGTTCCTATTTGTGGTCGTGTAATTCCGATTATCGAAGATGAGTATGTAGATGTAGAATTCGGAACCGGATGTTTAAAAGTAACTCCGGCGCACGATATGAATGACAAAACGCTAGGAGAGAAGCACAATCTTGAAATCGTTGATATTTTTAATGAAGATGCTACGCTAAATAGTTTCGGATTGCATTATCAAGGGAAAGATCGTTTTGTGGTTCGTACCGAAATTGCAAAAGAATTAGAAGAAATTGGAGCTTTGGCAAAAACCGAGATCCATTTAAATAAAGTTGGAACATCTGAAAGAACCAAAGCTGTAATCGAACCAAGATTATCAGATCAATGGTTCTTGAAAATGGAAGATTTAGTAAAACCTGCAATCCAATCTGTTTTGGTTGATGGAGATATTAAATTACACCCAAAACGTTTTGAAAACACTTACGCACATTGGTTAAACAATATCCGTGATTGGAATATCTCTCGTCAGTTATGGTGGGGACAACAAATTCCGGCTTATTATTACGGAGACGGAAAAGAAGATTTCGTAGTTGCAGAAAATATCGAAGACGCATTAAAATTAGCACAAGAAAGAACATCTAACAATTCACTTACAACATCCGACTTAAAACAAGATGTTGATGCATTAGATACTTGGTTTTCTTCTTGGCTATGGCCGATGTCTGTTTTTGGTGGAATTATGGATCCAGAAAGTGCAGATTATAAATATTATTATCCAACAAATGATTTGGTAACAGGTCCGGATATTCTATTTTTCTGGGTTGCCAGAATGATTATTGCAGGTTACGAATATGCAGGTGAAAAACCATTTACAAATGTATATTTAACTGGTTTAGTACGTGATAAACAACGTCGTAAAATGTCTAAATCATTAGGGAATTCTCCTGATCCGTTAGACTTGATCGAAAAATTTGGTGCAGATGGTGTTCGTGTGGGGTTGCTTTTGAGTGCTTCTGCAGGAAATGACATTATGTTTGATGAAGAATTATGTCTTCAAGGAAAATCATTTACTAATAAAATATGGAACGCTGTTAAATTGATTAAAGGTTGGGAAGTTTCAGATACTATTCCACAGCCGGAATCATCAAAAGTAGCGATCGAATGGTACGAAGCAAAATTGCAGCAAACCTTAGTTGATATTGAAGATAATTTCGAGAAATACAGAATTTCTGATTCGTTAATGGCAATTTATAAATTGGTTTGGGATGATTTTTGTTCTTGGTTTTTAGAGATGATCAAACCGGCATATCAACAGCCAATTGATAAAGCAACGTTTGATAAAGCAATCGAAATGTTAGAAAGTAACTTGAAATTGTTACATCCGTTTATGCCTTTCTTAACCGAAGAAATTTGGCATTTAATTGCTGACAGAACTCCGGAAGAAGCATTAATTGTTTCGACTTGGCCAGAATTAAAATCGTTTGATTCAAAATTAATTGCAGATTTTGAAAACTCGATTGAAGTGATCTCAGGAATCAGAACAATTCGTAAGGAAAAGAATATTCCAATGAAAGACAGTATCGAATTAAAAGCAATTAACAGTGAAAAATTCTCTACTTATTTTGATTCTGTAATAACGAAATTAGGAAACATTTCAGGTTTCGAATATGTTTCGGCTAAAGTTGATGGAGCGTTATCTTTCCGTGTAAAATCAAATGAATATTTCATTCCGATTTCAGGAGGAAATATTGATGTTGAAGCCGAAATCTCAAAACTGACTGCGGAATTAGTTTACACGCAAGGTTTCTTAAAATCAGTTCAGGCAAAATTGTCTAACGAGAAATTTGTTGCCGGAGCGCCAGAAAAAGTCTTGGCTAACGAAAAACAAAAAGAAGCTGATGCATTAGCAAAAATTGCTACAATCGAGCAAAGTATTGCTGGTTTGAAATAAGAATCAGATTTACTTTTAAAAATAAAAAATCCCAATACTACTTTTAGTATTGGGATTTTTGCATTTAATTAAGCTTTATTTGACGGGTTCTCTTAGTATTGTTTTCAATTTTTCGGGAGGCGCTTTTCGGAAATCAGATAAATAGATTTCATGATGCATTCCGTTTTTCTGCAAATTATTGTTTTTAGAAAACTCCTGAATTTGTTTAAGTGTTTCGGGCTCATTGGCAAAAGGTCCAATATGAAGAATTTGTATTACTTTGCCTTCTGTCATTTCATAAAATTCAATTGTTTCTGCTTGTTTTATTTGTTTTTTGATGGCAATATCAATAGCAGTTTCAACTTGTTCTTTGGTAACAAAATCTGGCATTCTAATCATGATTCTGTAATTCCATTCACTTCTTGGAATTTTTAATGGTGCTTCATCAATAGATATATTATTGTATTTTTCTTCATCAAAACTCCATAAAGCTTCAAGTTTAGGAACAACAAAATCATTATTTAATGTTTTGCACATAAATTTTATCGCATAAGCTGTTGGATACAACGCCTGAATATTATCTGCAAATGCTTCACCTGAAGGATCTCCTTTGCCCACAATTGATAAATAATGTGCTTTTTCGATATGTATTATTTGAGGCTTAGCTTTGGCAGTATAATATATCTTATCTGTCTTTGTTAAATCTAATTTATTCATTTTTTGGATGTTTAGATTACAAAGTAAATTACATCTGGTGACAACCCTATGTCATTAGTAATTCTGTTTTTACTTCTTTTTAGTCAAAACAAAAAACCTCATTTAGTGATAAATGAGGTTTTCTTTATTTAAGGGTCAGAGCTTTTCCTTTTGAAAAGCAGAAAGAAGCTTTGGTGGATTAAAATCTAATTCAAATTTTTAGAATTTGTATCTTAAGCTTGTCATAATCTGACGAGGTGCAATTGGATTCACACTGTAATTTTCGTGAACTGTATAGTTCAATTCATTTGTAATGTTTGATAATCTACATAAAATTGAAATTTTTCTCCATTCGTAACCTACTGAAGCATCAACGGTTGTATAACCTTTTAAAGGGATATCTCTATCTCTGATTGTTACAATATAAGCTGGATCTGGTTTTGGATTAGTAGGAGTTGGTTTAACAGGTGTCCATAGATAGTCATCATTCCAACCTCCTGTACGGTCTCCAACGTAGTTTGCAATAGCTCCAAAAGACAATCCTTTTAATAAACCGCTAGGCAATTTGTAGAAAAAACTCAAATTTGCTGTGTTTCTAGGAGTTCTGGCTAATACATCACCAACTACTAAGCTTCCGTTTGTTCCGGATGATTTAGATACTTTGGTTTCGTTATAACTATAACCAGCCATAATATTCAATCCTTCTACAGGTGTAGCCGTAATATCTATTTCAACACCTTTTCCTTTTGTCGCTCCAACTAGTTCTTTTAAAGTAGTTGTTGTGTTTTGGGTAACGCCATCAGCTAAATATGGAGCTGTTTGTGCTAAGTTATTATTATTTATTTGATATACTGTAACGTTTGTACTCAATAGACCATGCCAAAAATCTTTTTTAATACCAGCTTCATACTGGTCTATAATAGATGGGTCTAAAGTTTTTAAGTCTACTGTTGTTCCTGTATTAGGAGTAAAAGAGTTAGAATAACTTGCAAACAAAGACAAATCTTTAGTAGGTTGGATTACCAATCCTGCCTTAGGTGAAAAAGCTTTGTTTATAGTTTTAGCACCTGTAACTGGTGTTGAGTTTTCAAGTGAAGTTGTAATAACACCCTTTTCGACTATTTCTTTAGAAGTAGTAACGTCACTTTCTTGCCATGACCAACGTAATCCTGCTAAAACTTTTATATGATCTGTAACCGAAATTAAATCTTGAGCATAAGCCCCAAAACGCTGTGTATTTGTGGTAGCTAATTGGGTTGCTCTGGTTGGGTAAGGTATATCCAGACTTTGCGTGCTGTAATCGTAATTGTAAAGATTTATTGCAGTAGCTTCCGTAGTTATAGCTGTTGTACCATTTGGTGTTGCATAAAAGCCATAAGTATAACTAGGAGCGATAGAATTTTCGTAGTCTACTCCAGTAAATATCTGGTGCTTGATGCTGCCAGTGTTAAAGGTTCCCTGCAAACTTAACTGGTCTCCAAATATTTGTTCTGCAGCGTCAGATTTTGTTAAACCACGTTTCCAATTTCCATTAGCTTCAATTGTACTTAATTGTGCTGTAGAGGTTTGAGTTCTGCGGTAAGACTGAAAAGAAGAGTTGAAATTTAATTTCCAGTTTTTATTGAAATCATGATTAAACAATAATGAGGCACTAGAAGATTTAGTATTAGCAGTAGACCAAAGTGCTCCGAAGAATTCGTTGCGAGGCAAGTCTAAAATTGTTTTTTCATAGATACCAGTACCAAAATCAGGAGTCCAGTCGGCACTTAAATAATCCCCTTGTAATGTAATTTGGGTTTTATCTGAAAGATGAAATAGAAAGGAAGGATTGATATAAATACGTTCGTTTTTTACAAAATCTCTAAAGCTTTCTGAATTTTCGTAAGATCCGGTAAATCTATAAGCTATAGATTTGTTTAATGGTCCGTAAATGTCAATAGATGGTTTGTAAAAAGAATAACTTCCTATTTGCATGGATAGCTCACCACCTTGAGTAAATTTTGGTGTTTTGGTAACTAAATTCATAATTCCACCAGGTGCAACATTCCCATATAACAAAGCCGAACCTCCTTTTAGGAATTCAACTTTTTCTAAAGATGAAACTTCAGGTATTGAACCTGCATTGTAACGAAAACCATTTTTAAACATATTGTTAGCTCCCATGTCATAACCTCTTGAGAAGAATGACTCTTGCGCTCCGCCACGGGCAGATCCTACATAAACACCGTTTAAGTTTTTTACTACTTCACTTAATCTTATAGCTTGTTGTTGTTCGATTACTTCATTTCCAATAATTTGAACGCTTTGTGGTAAATCCATTACTTTGATTCCTGAACGAGCCGCTTCAATTGGTTTTTTAGGTTTATTTGCTGTAATTAAGACTTCATTAAGAATTTCTCCTTTTTTGTTTCTTACAGTGTCGTTTACAGCCGAACCGCTTTCTGAACTTGCATAGTTTTGACTATAAGAAGCTAAACTTAAAAATGAAAATCCGAAGAGTAAAATATATTTCATGTTGTTTATTAAGAATAAGTAAAAATAATTTTTGCAAATATAAATAGGTAGATCTTCTCCTGCAAAGTTTATTTAGATTAATTATGGTTAACATTATAACTGTTTATATGTTAATTATTTGTAAAATAAATTTGAAGGAAAAGTAACATGTAAGACAGTTTTCTTTATGGTTGAAACTTACTTTTTTAAAGTAAAAAAATAAAAAAACCTTGCTGTAAAGAAGCAAGGTTTGTTAAAAAAAGCAGAAAATAATTTATTTGACTGTAATTAAATAAGTAGCCATTTTCCAGATTTCATCGTATTTTTTACCATTATGTTCTCCGGCAGCTTTTTCGGTATAAGCAAATTCTACCATATAGTTTCCTGGCCAGATTGGTGTAAACGAAATTTCTCCGTTTTCATTACTCCATAATTCTTTTTCCCAACCGTTTGGGGCAATTACTTTCATTTTTTGTTTTTTGGCTACTTTAGCTTCGTATAATGCATTTACATTAATTTTAGCTTTTTGTTTTGCAGTTGTTGCATCTTTAGAAAATAAGCTGATAACATTTGAATTTACTGATGCTTCGTTTCCTTTTGCAGGATTACCGACCGTAACGGTAGCACTTGAGTTATAGTCCAATTTCATTGTTCCGTAAACATCTTTTACCGTATGGTGCATTACTACTGTATAAACACCGTCTTCATCTGGTGTGAAAAAAGCCTGATATTTATTTTCTAAAGCTGTTGCAGAAAGTTTCGTTTCTTTGTTTGAAGGACTGATTACTACTAATGAAAAGTCTTTTAAATCAGAGAACCATTTAGCAGAAGCAGTAATGTCGTTATCTGAAAATTCTCCAAAGAAAACAGAGATTTCCTGTGCTTTACCTTTAGTACCGGTTGCTTTAGTTTCAATCCAAAGAGCGTGAGCAAATAGGGCAGGACTGGCAACTAACATAAAAAGTGAAAATGTTATTGATTTTAAAGTTTTAGATTTCATAAAATGAAGTTTAAATTTTAGTAAAAATTATTATTGTTACAAACTTAAGTCTTATTTAGAATAATTAAAAATAAAACCAATAAAAAGACTGTTTTAAATTTGTAATGTTTTAGTCTTTAATTGAATAAGAAAAAATAAATGGGATTAATTAGCTTAAAATTAATCCCATTTTGGTTTTTAGTGTTGAAATGGGCTTCTCCCGTCCCGAAGCTTCGGGATCGGGATGCTCAGCCTGACAATCTTTATGTTATAAACAATTGTCTAGCTTAGAATTTATAAGTAAAACTCGCTACTACATTTCTAGGTTTCTGTGGATTTAATGTAGACCAGCCTCCATTAAAATAATCTTTATTAGCGATATTATTAATGTTTAATGCTATGCGAAATTTATTCGAATTATAAAATGCGGAACCATTGATAACGGTATAAGCCGGCAAAACAAATTTTCCGGTTACAGAACTGTCTAAAATAGCATTTTCACTGGCATAATTCCCTCCAAAACCAAGACCGAAATTTTCTAGGAAACCTTCGTCAAATTTGTAAGTAGCCCAAAGGTTTACTAAGTTTTTTGGTCCGGACCAGAAAGGTCTTTTTCCTTGTTCCAACCAAACATTTCCTACGTCTCCTTTTGTAATTTTACTGTCATTATAGCTGTACCCGGCAATAATACTCAATCCTTTTATTGGAGCAGCATTCAAATCAAATTCAAAACCTTTGCTTCTCGCTTCGCCACCTTGCACGGAATATGTAGCATTACTGGTTACCAAATTGGCAACATTAATATCATAATAACTTACAGTAGCATTCAATTTATCAGCAAAAAGATTTGCTTTTACTCCAAATTCTAATTGATTGGCATGTTCCGGTTCAAAAGTTTTTGATCCAAGTAAATTTCCGTCAGGATCGTAATTCAATGCCGGAGCAACATTTCTAAAACCATTCATATAATTGGCGAATACAGCCAATTTGTCTTCGATAGGCTGATACAATAATCCGAATTTTGGTGATAAAGCAGTTTGTGTATAATCGTCGTCGTCGTTGTTAATATCGCCTTCGGTATCAAAATAATCAACTCTTAAACTTGCCATTGCCAATAATTTTGACGTAATATTCAATACATCAGATGCATAAGCGCTATAAGTTGCATCTTGCGGATTAAAATTTCCTGCAGCTTCATTGGCAAGAAGTTTATCAACAGAAGTCTGTGTCAGATAATAAGGATTCTGAGGATCTAATTGTCTCACTTCGCCTTGAGCGGTAACATTGTACAATTTACCATAACCGGAACCTCCATACATGACATTTCTTTCAAAATAATCCAAACCTACAACAAGACGGTTACGCATTGATCCGATTTTGAAATCGCCAATAAAATTTTGCTGAATATCAGTCGTAACAGTTTGTGATTGTTCTTTGGTAATCCATAAGCCAAAATCCTTATTTCCGTCTTCATTATCGTAGATATAAGAGTAATATCCTCTTGATTTAGAAGAACTTCTTGATAATACGGTTTGCGAAGTCCATTGATCAGAAATTTTATAAGTCATTTGACCCTGCAAACTAAATCTTGGATTTTTCATTGGTAAATCATTACTATAAAAAGATAGGTTTGTGTTATAGTTTAATTCGTCTAAGTTCGCGTATTGCAATGGTTTATCTCTTCCTAAAAACAACATCGATGGCGTAGTTTTTTCTTCCTGCATAAACTCTGTATTGATCAGGAAAGAAAGTTTGTCGTTTACTTTATACGAAAGGGAAGGTGCTACAAATATAGAAGTACGATATCCTGCATCCTGAAAACTATTTTCGGTTTGATACGCTGCATTAATTCTAAAAGCCACATTATCAGCGTCGTCAAGTGGTGTGTTAATATCGGCAGTAACTCGGTTTAAGCCGAAACTTCCCGTTAGATACAATATTTCACCGCCAAAACCGCTATAAGGCTTTTTTGTAACCGTATTAATAAGTCCGCCGTAACTTACCAAACTACTTCCAAACAAAGTTCCAGATGGACCTTTGATCACTTCGATACGTTCTACGTTTGCAGGATCTAAACTACCGTTTGTCAAGCCTGGTAATCCGTTTACAATATTTGCCTGAACTTCAAAACCGCGCAAAGTATAATACGATCCACCATCACCGCCACGACCGGTAGATTCCCATAATTTTTGAATTCCGGGAACATTTTTCAAAGCATCTTCATAATTTGTAATGGCTTGTTCTTTGATTAATTCAGATGAAACGATATTGTAAACCTGAGGATTTTCGATGTTTTTCAACGGCATTTTAGAAACATAAGTACTTTGTTTCGGGAAGGCTTTTCCTCGATTTCCGGTAATAATTACTTCTTTTAATTGTTTGTTTGAAACCTTCAATTGCAAATTTAGCATTGTAGTTTCATTGCCAGAAACGATCACTTCTTGTTCTAAAGTTTCATAACCTGTTAGAGAAACCTGCAAAGTGTAGGTGTTTGCTTTTACTCGGTTAAACTCAAAAGCACCATCTTCATTGGTAATTGTTCCGTATTTGGAATTTTTAAGAATGATGTTTACACCAACGGCAAGCTCACTGTCTGAAGTGGTAATGGTTCCTTTAATTTTTCCGAAGTTTTGTTGTGCGAATGCCGTGGCTGTTACAATAAAAAACAGACCAATGACATATAGAAATTTTGTTGTTTTAGAATTTAAATAGTTCATTTTGATAAAGGTTTTAGTTATTACTTGTGATGATTGGTTTAAGTATTATTATTTAGCTTTTTTCTTTTTATTGTTTCGTCCCCACCAAATATAAAATCCCGTTACCGGAAGACTGGCGCAAATAAAACTGGCAAAAAAGGCCAATATTTTTCCGGGTAATCCTAATATGCCTCCGGAATGAATGGGATAGTTTAGCGAACGAAGTTTGTCTCCGTTGTTTCGATCAGCGAAAGTTTTCTTTTCTAATATTTTGCCGGTATACTGATCAAATTGTAGAAAGACTCTATCAAAACTTCCTCCATTTTCAATAAATACAAATTGCGATTGTAAAGAGTCCGAAGGAATTGAAACAATGTAGTTTTTGGCATTTGGATAATCCTGTTTTAATGCGGCATAGATTTTATCCAACGGATTTTGATTGTCTTTTTTTGAAATATCTGATTTTATTTCCTCTTGTTTTCTTTCGATAGTCTGACCGCCATTGGCAATCCATTTTACACCATTGTCAACCCATTCAAACGACCAAACTAAACCTGTTAAGGCAATAATCAAAGCAAAAATCAGTACATAAAATCCCAGAATATTATGCAAGTCGTAGTTTTTACGTTTCCATTGTGTAGTGTTTTTCCAGCGAAACCAATAACGTTGTTTTGCTGCTGCTTTATTTTTTGGCCACCAAAGTATTAGTCCGGTAATCAATGAGATAATGAATATGATAACGGCAATACCTACAATTGGCTGACCAATGTCATTTGTCAATAATAAACTCCAATGCAGAGAGAAAATAACCTCAAAAAATTCCGTTGTAGCATCTTCTATTTTCTGAATTTTTCCTGTAAAAGAATTAATGTAAATGTTATAACTATATTCTGTTGTGTCCCAATACCAAATGGCATTTTTGTTTTCGAAAGTTTTACTGGTTTGTAATAGTATGGTTGCATCTTTTTCGTTTCGGATATTTATGGAATTTATGGGTTTGTCAGTTCCAATAGAATCCTGCACTATTTTGACCAATTCTGATAGCGGTTTTTGCACGTTTTTAGTTTCATTTGCAAAATAGCTATCGTGATACACTATAGGTCTTAATTCTTCATCAAAGACGTAAATACAGCCTGTAATACCCAGAATAACGATAATTAGACCCGAGCCTAAACCGAGCCATAAATGAATTTTAAGTATGATTTTTTTAAAGGTCATTAAACGTTTATTTATAAAAAGAAAGAGATGATTTATTAAAAAACACCTCTGGAGTTGAGGTGTTTTTGATAAAGATTTTGCTTAAAATTTCAGGGTTAAGTTTACCAAGACATTTGATGGAGTTTGTGCCATTCCATAAGAATCCCAATATTTTTTGTTGTTGATGTTGTTGAATTTAACACCAATTCTCCATGTTGGCTGATCGTAGAAAACAGTTGCATTATAAACCGAATAAGATGGAGCGTAGAAACTTTCGTCTTCAAATTTATATTGTTTGTCTACATAATTACCTCCAAAACCAACACCTAAATCTTTTAGTTTGTTTTGAAATTTATAAGAAAGCCAAAAGTTAACTACATTCTCTGGCGCACTGCTTGCTTTATTTCCTTCAATAGAAGGATCTGATGATTTTACGATACGATTATCATTATATGCATAACCTACCACAGCGTTTAAACCTTCAATTGGATTTGCAATAAATTCAAAATCTAAACCTTTACTTACCTGTTTACCATCCTGAATACTAAAACCATCAGGAGTTGTTCTTGTCGCATTATCAATAGTAATGTTGTAGTAACTTAGTGTAGTGCTTAATTTTTTATTGAAAGCTTCTACTTTTACACCACCTTCGTATTGGTTGGCGTAAACTGGTTTTAAGATTAACAAGCTTCCGTCCGGCTGATTTACCGGACCTGAATTTTGAAAACCATTCATATAATTTCCGAATAATGAAACCTGATTTTTAACCACTTCATAAACCAAACCTAATTTAGGAGACAAAGCAGTTTGATTATATCCATCAACATCTACAAGTTTTTTCTGAACGAAGTTATCCAGACGAAGACTCAACATTACTGATAAACGATCTGTAAAACTGATTACATCTGAGGCATAAACACTAAATATTTGTTCGTCCGGAACTGGCCATGTAAGTTGAGATAGTGCTGCATCAACTTGTTTTTTTCTAATAGGATCAAAAGGTTTTGTCACATCAATAGTGTCTATAACTGGTGTTGCACCATAATTGAAGGTGCCTTTTGAAAATCTGTAATTTACACCCAATAGTAGTTTATGTTTGATGCTTCCGGTAGAAAACTCCCCATTAATATTTTCTTGTATATTAGTAAACTGATTGAATATTGGTCCAAAACGAGATACACTTCTTTGTACTTCTGTTGGTGAACTCCATTGTGTGTAATATTGATAACTACGATCTACATTTTCATCTATGAAAGAGAAAAGCGTCGTAGATTTCCAATGATCTGCCAATTGATATTCTGCCTGAACAAAAACTTTTGCTGATGAGGTTTTAGCATCAAGATCATCATGAAATAAACTTTTTCTGTAGTCTATTTTTAGATCCGTTGGATTTGTAATTCCGGGAGCATATGAGCGTCCGTAAGTAGGGCGTGTGTTGTTTACATTATAGATTTCAGTGTCAATACTTAAGGTTAGTTTGTCAGTTGCTTTATAAATAAGACTTGGCGCAATCAGGAATGTTTTATTAAAACCATAGTCTAAAAAACTTTTTTCAGTATTTAGAGAAGTGTTTAATCTAAACAATACTTTATTATCCGGTGTTAATGGAGTATTGATATCAAGAGCAATTCGGTTCAATCCAAAACTTCCTCCGGTATAAGATACTTCTGTTTTTTTGCCTTCAAAAGGTTTTTTGGTAACAAGGTTTACAACACCTCCAAAAGAAGATACAGACGATCCAAACAAAGTTCCTGATGGCCCTTTAAGAACCTCAATACGTTCTGCATTATCGATAGAAATAGAGCTGCGTCCAGTCATGTTTTCCATTCCGTTTCGGGCATTAACACCAGTACTAAATCCTCTAAAAGAAATTTCAAGTCCTCCCGAAGGATAAATTTTTGTAGTTACACCAGGTGCATTTACAACTGCGCTTCTAATGTCTATGGAAACTTGTTCTTGTAAAAGCTCTTTTTGAATCACACTATAAACTTGTGGATTTTCCAGATTTTTAAGGGGCATTCTCGCAACGTAATCTGTTTTTTTAGATAAGATGCTTTTTTTGCCATTTACAACAACTTCGTGTAACTCTTTGTTTGAAACCTTCAATTGTAAGTTTACAGTTGTGGTTTCACCTTCGGCTACGATAACTTCTTGTTCTGTTGTTTCATAACCCGTTAAAGATATCTGTAAAGTATATGTATTTGCTCGAACTCTGTTCAATTCAAAACTACCGTCATCATTTGTAGTAGTGCCATATTTTGAAGCTTTAAGGATCACATTTACAGCAGCAGCTGCGTCGCCGTCAGAGGTTGTTATTGTTCCTTTTATTTTTCCGAAGTTTTGTTGCGCAAAAGAACAAAAAACAGAGAATAGAAGGCCGATTGTAAATAGAAGACGATACGTTTTCGCAGAAGAATATTTCATTTTAAATTAAATTTGGTTAAGGTTATTTTTATTTAGAATTAATAAAAACAGTGCAAATGTAGAAATTAATATTTCCTTAACAAATATTATTTGACTTGATTTAGTGTACTTTTTGTTATATTTTGGTGAACTTTTTTTAAAAATTTGCAGGAAAAGAAGTAATTGACTTAAATTTCTGACTTTTATTAAAAAACAGAAAAAGGGTAGAAGTTATACTTCAAAAGCCTTAATTTTGTGCTTTTAAAACGAAACTCTCCCCATGATTTTACCTTTTTTGAAAAAAATACAGAATTCGCCAAAGGGATTCCGTTTAGCCAATACTGTATTTTTTTTCATCTCCGGATTTGGGTATTCTTCCTGGGTATCCAGAATTCCACATATCCAAGCGCAATTGCATTTGTCTGAAGCTGAATTTGGTGCTGTTTTATTTGCCTTTCCAATAGGTCTGATGTTGACAATGCCTTTTACAGGAATGTTATTAAATAAATATAGCAGCCGTTATATTATGTTATTAGGAGCAATCATGTTTAATATTGCTTTGTCGTTACCTGGTTTGGCTGCATTTGTATGGCAGTTAGTTATTATACTTTTAATGTTTGGAGCGTCCCGCAATATTTTTAATTTATCTATTAATGCACAATCTCTGGAGGTCCAAAAATTATATCCCAAATCAATCATAACGCGTTTTCATGCAGTTTGGAGTATTGCAGTTTTTTCCGGAGCGGGTTTTGGATACATAATGGTTACACAGAATATTACGCCTACTTATCATTTGCTAGGAGTAAGTATTTTTCTAATGGGACTTACAGCTTGTTTTTATCCTGTAAGTATTCATAATGAGCCTGTACCGGTTAAGAAAAAGTTCTTTTCGATGCCTGAAAAAAATTTGATAAAGTTTGCTTTGATCTGTTTCGTTTCTATGGCTTGCGAAAACACTATGTACGATTGGAGTGGTATTTATTTTAAGAATATATTGAAAGCTTCTCCCAAACTAACCAGTGCAGCATTTGTGTTTTTTGCAACTGCGGTAACTTTAGGACGTTTGTTTGGAGATTATGGCGTAATGAAATTTGGAACAAAACGAATTTTGCTTTACAGTGGTATTTTGATCACTTTAGGATTTGGTATTTGTTTTGTAATGCCATATGCTTATCCAACTATTTTTGGTTACGTTTTAATTGGATTTGGAGTTTCCTGCGTGGTTCCGTTAGTGTTTAGTATCGCCGGAAGATCATCAAAATTAAGCAGTGGTTCTGCTTTAACTTCTATATCTACGATTGGTTATCTTGGCTTTTTACTTGTTCCGCCAATGGTTGGCTTTATCTCTGAATATTTAAGCATGAAATGGGCATTTTTTGTAATGGCGCTTTTAGGTATTCTGATGATTTTTATGGTGAATAAAATAGGGGAGAAGGAGTAGATCTTTGAAGTTTCTAAGATTCTGAGTTGCTGAGGTTCTAAGGTTTTTTCTTTTTTAACGCTAATGCGAGCGTCTCGCTCGTGAACTTTTTTTTGTTTTGAACTGGACTAAAGTCCAGCCCTACAATATTTTCCGAACCTCTGGTTCTTTTATGTTGGTTTTAGAATTCCTTTGTTCTCTATTTTTAGTATCTAAATCCAAGGATGTTTTAAAAAAAATCTTTGAAAAATTTTTATTTTTACTGGCAATTATTCAAATAAAGTTCTTTTCCATTAACTTGACCTAAATCCGAAATTTGTTTCCATACTTTGCAAGTATTTTCTTTATCTCCTAATCCAGCATATGAGGCTGCCTTATTGTAAAGTGCATCGATATTTCTAGGATCTGCTTCAAATGATTTTTCAAAGAAATCAGCAGCGCTTAAAAACTTCTTTTCTTGAAATAATTGAATTGCTTTTTTGAAATAGTTTGAACCTTCTGCCATTTTAGGAAGTGTTATTCCGTACTTATTATCAAATCTATTTACATCATTTGTAAAGAAAAGTATATTAGTTGCTCGGCCAATTTTTTTTACTTCAAAAACAAACGGTAATTCAACAGATTCATATGCCATAAAATCTTTTAAATCCCAGTCTTCAAAAGAATTATTGAAATAGTTGCTTATTCTTTTTAGTTGTATTGAGTCCTTTCTTGTAGAATTAGTGATTTCTGTTTTTACTTTTTTCTCTTTTGGAAAAATGATAATCCTTCCACTTAAACGAAGATTGTAATAAGAACTATGCTTATTAAAATCTTCATTCAGCAGTTTCATAAAAGACTCTTTGATTTTAGGAGTAAAGTTTGATGAAGCTACTATATGAGTTTGATTTTTGTATTTTTCTTTATAGTCAGCAATCATGGTTTCTTCCCTTACAAGATATAATCTTTTTAATTTTTCATCAGGAGTATCATTAATTTTTTCGCATAAAGTTAGCGAGTCAGCAGTAAAACGTTCTACTATATATCCTGAATATTGAGATGTTTGAATTACATTGTCTATTAGTTTATAATCCAGAAGGCATTTTGATAAATTTTCTTTGTAATCAAGTTGACTGAATAAACTCATATTCATGCAAAACTTATTTGTACCAATAACAAATCTTGTATTAATTGAATCTATTGGAAATCCAGTGTAAAGCCTGCTTCCATCTTTCATTTCAGTTTTAAAGTTTATCCAATTCCCTTCTATGTTTGATATGGTAGTTTGAGCTACGTTTATATTAAAAAAAAGTAGAGATGTAAAAAGAAGTATGTATTTCATGAATAAGGAATAATGTATTTAAAAGAAAGATGCTATAAATTAATTAGATCTGCGATTAAGTTATTTCTTAGTCATAACAAACTTCTCAGAACTAACTTTCCCTTGTAAATTTCCTGAAATTTCAGCTGTCAAAGTATTATTAGCTCCCTTTGTATAAGTGATTTTTTGAGGATAATCGTGCTTTGGATTTTCAAAAACCAACTGTTTGTCAGATTCAGAAGTTGAAGGAAAGGCAACAGGTTTATCATCATTTTGACCTTTTACGGTGGCAAAATAAGTTAGAGTTTCACCTTTTTGAGCCAAAATAATGTTTTCTAAATGCAAAGTGTCTTTTCCTTTTATGAAGTATGATGCAGCGCTAAAAGTGCTGTCGTTTAGTTTGATCCAGTTTTCAGTAAGTACTCCGTCTGGTGAAGTATTTTCCCAGTTTCCGATAAGCCAATCTGCTATTTTGATTTTATCTTTCTCTACAGATTCCTTTTTTTGACAAGAAACAACCGCTACTAAAAGCACTAAAAGAGTAATTTTCTGAAACATATATTTTGATATTTGGTTTTAAATTAAAAAGCTAAGTTATTAAAAAAAAGTTAGCAACGAATTTCACAAATTTTAGCGAATTAATTGTTTGAAATGGCGAATATTTAATACAAGAAAACGGGTACAGACTAAAATGATTTAAGCCAAAGTAAAAAAGAATAATTCGCGAAAATTTGTGGAATTCGTGGCGAAAAAAAACTATACACTTTCACTCAAAATTGAATAAACCAATTCTTTAGTTGGTTTTTGATCTTTTAATCTGGCTCTAACATCATCAAAAGTCACTTTAAAATCACAACCTGATTTATAATCGCTGCATCCATAAGCGGTATTCCCTTTTAAGATTGTTCCTTTTTTACATTTTGGACATGTTAATGCATCTGATTTTGTTTCAGGTTTTGGTTTTGAAGCCGTTTTTTTAGGCTCTAATTTAAGCTTGTAATTTTCTTCAAAGCGAATCAATCCTTCGACTGTTCCTGCTTCGGTTTTAAAGCCTTTTATATTGACTGTAGAACCTTTTTGAACTAATCTTAAATATTGACTTTCTGTTATTTTTTTCTCCGCAAAAGTATATGGCAGTACAAAATCGCAGCCTGCTTTATAATTACCGCATCCGTAAGCGGATTTTCCTTTTATAAGCGTTGCTTTTTTACATTTCGGACAGGTTTCGGCCAAAATTCCGGCAGCTTTCTTTTTTTCGACTTTAACTACTTCTTTTTGCGTTGCGGTTGCATGCGAGATATTGGCGTGTCTGGTTTCGCTTCGTACTTCGGTAACCAAAGCTTCAACCATTCGCTTCATGTTTTTAATAAAAGCTCCGGCGGTATAAGTTCCTTTTTCGATATCTTTCAATTGTTTCTCCCAAGAACCTGTAAGTTCAGCCGATTTGATCAATTCATTTTGAATCGTATCAATAAGCTGAATTCCTGTTGTCGTTGGTAAAACTTGTTTTTTATTTCGAACAATATATTGACGCTTAAAAAGCGTTTCGATAATATTCGCCCGAGTTGACGGACGACCAATACCGTTTTCTTTCATCAATTCGCGCAAATCTTCGTCGTCTACTTGTTTTCCAGCAGTTTCCATTGCACGAAGTAAAGTCGCTTCTGTAAACTGATTGGGTGGCTTAGTTTCTTTTTCAAGAAAAGAGGGTTCATGAGGACCTTTTTCTCCCACAACAAAACTAGGTAATAGATCAGCTTCTTTTTCTTTAGCATTCGGATCTTCAAATACAACACGGAATCCTTTTTTGAGGATTTCTTTTCCGGTAGTCTTGAACATAACTTCTGCAGCTTTTCCAATTACTGTAGTATTGGCAACCAAACAATCATCATAAAAAACCGCAATAAAACGTCTTGTAATAATATCGTAAACTTGTTGCTGATTATACTGCAAATTAGCTTCTATTCCGGTTGGAATAATTGCGTGGTGATCCGTTACTTTTTTATCGTTGAAAACCTTCGGAGATTTTTTGATCTTTTTACCTAAAAGCGGTTGTGTTAACTCAGCATAATGCGTTAATTTTTGCAAAATCCCAGGTACTTTCGGGTAAATATCATTTGGTAAAAAAGTGGTATCAACTCTGGGATATGTAACTACTTTTTGCTCGTACAGTGTTTGTACAATTTTAAGCGTTTCATCTGCCGAGAATCCAAATTTTGTATTGCAATAAACCTGTAAACCTGTTAAATCAAAGAGTTTTGGAGCGTATTCGTTTCCGTTCTTTTTTTCGACAGATACAATTTCGAATTCGCTTTCTTTGACTTTATTAGCCAAAAGTTCTCCATCTTCCTTTTTCAGAAAACGACCCTCTTCATAACTAAAAAGTGTTTCTCTGTATAAAGTCTGCAATTCCCAATAGGGTTGAGGTTTAAAATTTTCGATTTCTTTCCAACGATCGACCACCATTGCTAATGTTGGCGTTTGCACGCGCCCAATAGACAATACTTGTTTGTAACCGCCATGTTTTACAGTGTACAAACGTGTGGCATTCATACCTAATAACCAGTCACCAATGGCTCTTGAAAATCCGGCGTAAAATAAATTATCGTAATTGGCAGAGGGTTTTAAGTTTTCAAAACCTTCTTTTATGGCTTCTGTGGTAAGGGATGAAATCCATAAACGCTGTACTTCGCCTTTGTAATGTGCTTCATTCATTACCCAACGCTGAATCAATTCTCCTTCTTGTCCGGCATCCCCGCAGTTTATAACCACTTCGGCTTTGTCGAAAAGACTTTTTACAATTTTAAATTGCTTTTGAATTCCTGAATTCTCAACGACTTTGGTTTCGAATTTTTCTGGAAGCATGGGCAGATTGTTCAAATCCCAGCTTTTCCAGTGTGGTTTGTAATCGTTAGGTTCTTTTAAGGTACATAAATGTCCAAAGGTATAGGTCACGACGTATCCGTTGCCTTCATAATATCCGTCGTGTTTGGTATTAGCTCCCAAAACGGATGCGATTTCACGTGCTACACTTGGTTTTTCGGCAATACAGACCTTCATTTTTTCTCCTTCGTTATTTAATAGGCGAAATTAGGGATTTAGAAATTGGTATTGAAATTTTTATTTGGCTTTTGCCACGAAGGCGCTAGGGCGCAAAGTTTTTATATAGAATGTTTTTTAATCTCGTAAAGACTTTGATAGTTGATATAAAACTGTAATTCATGTTATGCATTTATAAAATTAAAAGAATTCTCATTGCTATTAAAAAACAGAAAATAAAACACTGTTAAAACCCATAAAACAAAAAATAGAATGGATAATACAATAAAAACTTTAGAAGAATCTTTTGTTTTGGTTTGTCCTTTATTTTGGAATTTGCTGTTGGGTTGTAACCAATCGTGATTTAATTGATGTTGGGTGGTTAGATTAGTCTTCGGTTGAATATTGTCTAGAATATTCAAATATTGTGGCTTGGTATTTTGATTCACAAAATTTATGAACTCACGTTTATTTTCAGAATGAAACAACTTTATGTCTTCAATTTTTTTATTTGAATTTACATAATTTATAGCTTCTCTTATTTTTTTTGAGAACTCATGATATTTATTTTCAACAATTTGAATCTGTTTTCTCGACTCTTCAATTTTTCTGCCGTTTTCCTGATGCAATCTTGAATTTTCTTCAATACTGTCTTTAAGTGCCTTAACAGTTACTCTTTTGTTTTCTTCAAGCTCTGTTATTTCTTTTTCGAAATCATTTACCATTACCTGTAATCGTTTCTTTTTCTCTTCTCTTAAAGCTTGTATTTCAGTATTAAATCCTTCTTCGGTTACGGTTTTATAAAGGCCTTTGCTATGAGTAAATTTTGCAATTTCTTCATTATCGGTAAAAAAAACAGTATCGAAATTATTTAATAACTCTAATGCTTTTTTTAAATTTTGCTGTAGTTTATTGGTTTCTATCGAAGAATAAACTACTAAACAGGCATTTGATGTATTGAAGTTTGACGGTTCATCAAAACTTTTTAGATTAAAGCTAAGTTTGTCGAAATCCTGAGGCAGATCAACAGAAAAGTTGTCTGAATGATTCACCATTATCGTTTTATCCTCAACGTTTTTAGCAACTAATATTTTATGAAATTCGTTTAGTTTAGTAATCGTAAGATGATCTTCGGCAATTTCATTTGTAAAAAAAATGCTTGCCCCAATAAAAGTTCCTCCTCGATCAGAATTTTGTTCTTTTGCAAAGGAGTATTTTGAGTATGCAATTGAACTTAAGCCATTTGCTGTTTCTTTACGAATAGAATATATGGTACTGTCTTCAAATAGTTTTATTGCGTTAGTGTTTAAATCGAATGTTTTGATTGATTTTGCCACATTTTGATTCCCAACCCTAAAAAAAGTTTGTCTAAAACCATAGGGATTTCCAAATGTTCCAAATGCTAATAAATATATATTTTGTTCCATTTAAAAGTTAAATTTTAATCGTTCCCAAAAAGTACCTTCATAATCTAACGGATAACCAACAATGCTTTCATAAAGCCAATTAGATAAAATTTGGGCAGGAGCCAGATTTAAAAGTGTAATTCTCTCCCCGTTTCCATTGTTTTCAATGCTACCAATTGTAAAATAAGTTTTATTTAATTCATACGAGTTTATTCTGGTATTAGTTCTGGGTAATCGTTCGTTAATGAAGTTTTCTAATTCATCTTCATTTGAAACATCTGTTCTACCGGATTTATCCCATTTAGAAACCACTAAAATCACATTTATAGATTTTAAATTTTTCCCTTTTCTTTCCAGTTCATCCAGAAATTCATTTATTAGTGTATCTTCTAAATGTGCCATGTCAAAACTGGTAACAATTATAAAAGTCAAAGGTATATTGGCATTTAAATAAGCTTCAATACTACTGTGATAAGTTCCGCCTCTGCTAATATCTTTATGATTTTCGCCAGAAGTTTCCAGAAAAGTTAAGTTAATGGGAGGAACCCTTTTTGACTTATTATTAGGCTCAAATATTAAATCTAATCGTGTCACCTGATCGCGCGTTGTTCTGTTTGGGAGAATGCCTTGTCTGATATTTTCAAAAAAATCAGCCAATAGAACTTGTGCTTCTTTTGAATTTGGAGTTCCTAATTTGGGGCGTAAAACTCCGGCTTGTGAACTTAAGTAATAGAGCATCGAAGAAAGAATAACTGATTTTCCGGATTCGCCAACACCAAAAAAGAAAACAAAATTACTGTCTTTGTTTTTAATCTCATTGGTACTTGCATTTGCCAAAGGAACAAAATCAGTTTTTATTTCATTTTTTGTTTCAAATGAAATTGGTTTTATTCTTTCATCATCAAAAATCAAAGGCTTTAAATTGTTGCTATCGTTAACCATTTTTATATAATTTTAGTTTTTTGCAATTAATACTTTACCATTTCTTTTGTTTCCGCCAAATACACTTGTACTATTATTATTTGCATTGTTTGTAGTGACTAATAATACAATTATGACAATAACAAAATCTAATAAAATACAACCCATTAGTACAACAAATTGGTACATTCCGAAGTTTTTAATAGCGTGGTCAAAAGCAAACCCAATTTTTCCAACGTCTTGTGTTTTTGAAATTTCGGGAGTGAATTTAAATTTATCTTCGCCTAAAACGGTATGAGCACGATTGCCTAACTTGTTGTATTCGGTTAGTGATTCGTCAATTAAGCCCTGAGAGATATCGTCTTTTTCTTTTTTAGAAAGCAGTAATAAATCCTGAATCTTTTTATTCCATTTTAAGACCGCATTATTGATGTCAGTTTTTAAAGCTTTTTCTTCCGGAGAAAGGTCAGAAATCATATTATCTATTTGGCGTCCCATTCGTTCGGCCAGGTCATCATAATCGTTACGGACAGGAGTAAGAAAATCTACTTTTTGACCCGTTAATTGTTCTATATCTCTTATCAAAGACTGTGCTCTGGTTCCTATTCCTTTATTCCCCGGATCTTTTATCTGCTCCATCATCTGCTTTTTCTTAATTTCAATATTTTGAGCAGTTGCGCCGTTATATTTATAACTTAATTTAGATTGAACATCTGATTCCAGATTATTAAAACGCTCATTTATATCCCTTAATTCGGTTGTGTAAATATCGGTTCGCATAAATCTTGTGTACAGAGCATTAAAATTTGCCATAAAACAAAAAGAAGCGATAAAAATATAAATACCGACTAGACTTGAAGTCGAACGCCCTTCGGTTTTGGCAACTCTTAGCATCCAGACTAAAAACAATAATAAAAGGGAAAGTACTAAGGCAATTATAAAGGATGCAGGACCAAAAATCTGGTCTAGTCCAAGCCAGGTTTGGTAAAAACTTACGCTAATTAATAAAAAGGCAAGTATTGCCAAAAAGAGATCGGTTGCTTGAATTGGTTTTTTACTCATTGCAATTAAATTTTAGAATTAATAATTGGTTTTAATTAGTTTTTTTCGGTTCGAAAAGAATTTATTTGATTCATTTATAGAAACAAAAAAGTCGAGACAAACCATTATAAAATAACTATTTGTGATAAATATTACTTCAAAACTACCGTCTTATGATTCGTAAATTTTACGGAAATCCGTAATTGCTCTTTATTAGCAAAAATGCTTTGGATAAAAAGGACTGAACTTTATTAGTGTTTATTCAAGGTTGAAAAGAAGATCGAGTATTCAGAAAATTATTAGAAAGGGAAACATATTTTTTAGGAAAGTTTCGTATAAAAAAAATGTGCAAATGTCTTTTTGACTTTTGCACATTTTTCTAAAGGCTTGTTTTTTTATATCTTGAAAATATCAATTTTTTGCATCCACGGGATTCCGGATTCCAAAAACGTAAGTCTTGTTTTTACTATTTGATCTGTTTTGTCTCTGGGATTTTTGGTCACAAATCTTGCTGTAGAATTATTAAAATCTAAAGTATATTTTTGGTCAATGTCTTCTTGTTTATTCGTCGAAAAAGTAATCATATTATTTTTTGCGCTCCATTTTCCTTTTCCGTATTTGTTTACTTCGGGCGGAATTCCGCCCTGTATCTTTGTGTAGTAATGAAACATAAATGTTCCGTCTTGATTTAAGGTCAATTTATATTCAATAATATGTTTTCCTTCTTCACCAAGTGAGCGTGAGTATTCACCAGCAAAATTGTTGGTTTGTGCAGATAATGCTAAGTTGAAAATAAAAAGTAATGCGGCAAGTATTAGTTTCATTGGTTTGGTTGTTAATTCTTTAAAATGATTTTAAGATGTTTCAAACTTAGTGACTTTTAATTCACAAACCTTACGGGAAGCCGTAAGTGAAAGTGTAAAGATTTGTTAAATTTTATAACGATTTTATAAAATAGTGAGCTTTATTAAACTTATAGTTTTTTCAGAAGAAGTTTTTCCTGAATAAAAAAATAACAAGAGAATTGCTTCAAAAAATACTCTTCAAAAGATTAAAAGAATTATATTCGTTCTACCAAAAAAATAATCCTAACCAATTATGAAACAAGCAACTACTATAGACGAAGTAATTCAGTTTTTGGATGAAATAATAGAAAGATCAAAAGTAGAACAAAGCAATCTTGGTTTGTTTGCTACGTTATATCGCGAAGTTACTGTAAAAGTAAAAGAAGGTATTCAGGATGGTTCTTTTCAAAATGGGGAACGAATGGAAAAACTGGATGTCATTTTTGCTAATCGGTATTTAAAAGCCTATTACCAATATAGAGCCAAAGAAAAACCATCAGAATGTTGGGGATTTGCCTTTGAACAAGCAGAGAAATTCTGGCCAATAGTTGTGCAGCATTTATTACTGGGAATCAATGCGCATGTGAATCTTGATTTAGGAATCGCCTCAGCCCAAGTAAGTACAGTAGAAGATATTGAGAGTTTAAAACACGATTTTGACCAAATAAACGCCATTCTTAGTAATCTGGTTGGAGGTGTCGAAAAATGCTTAATCAAAATTTGGCCAACGCTCACGATGATTCTAAAATGGACGGGTAAAATGGATACTTTTTTTATTGATTTTAGTATGCAAACCGCCAGAGACGGTGCCTGGAAATTTGCCAATGAATTTGTGGCGGTTCCGGAAGACGAGAGAGAAGCGTGTACAAAACTAAGAGACGACAGAATAACAGAAATTGCCCGATTAGTTTCAAACCCCGGGTATTTTGTTAGCGCCATTTTTAAATTCATTCGCTTATTTGAAAGAGGAACAATCGCTCAAAAAATAATTGATATGCAGATAATCGAACAAAAAAATATGGAATGTGCTGTTGTCTGATTTCAGTAAAATAACATTCTGTATTATTTCAACTAAAGCTGTATTTTACGATCATTTGTCAATGCGATTACTATCGCAATACCACAAAAAAGCAACGCAATAAATGCACGAACAATTTCATTTCCGCCGCTTGCAGATGGATTTGCAATGGCATCAGGAATATGAAAGAATAGAAAAAACAGTAAAAGCGTAAGTGCTAAAAGAAGCGCAATTGGTTTTATTAGAATTTTGAAAATAATTGATATTCCGGCGATAACAAGGGCAACACCAAAAAAGTAAGTCCAAAACATTGGTGCTGGCAGCCATTTTGGAACCATTGTAACAAGAAACTGGGCAAAAGCAAAATGACTCAATCCAAATAATATCATAAGAATCGAATAAAAAACGCGTCCACATGGGATAAGTTTTTCTAATACTGATGTGAAATTATTTTCGGTTTTAGCCGAAGTGTTTTCTGTAAATGATCCTGCCATTACAAATGCACCACCGCTATAAGTCAATTCTTCGAGGGCATCTATCCAAACTTGAAAATCCGGAGTTTTATCTGCACTAAGCATTATAATATAAGGTAGGTGAGAAGTGAGGATCGCCACAAGAAAACAAAAGCCTAAATAAAGACATACTTTTTTTGTGTCTATAAACTTAATTTTAAATACTCCCGAAATAATAATTCCTGCAAATATTAAAGCTATTCCGGTAACAATAGGGAAGATAATATTGTTATGAGCCCAGAAAGGAAATGGAGATAAAATTTCTGAACGAAATTTTTTGATAACAAGTTGATGAATTCCCAAAGTAATGATACCGATACCATAAAATAGCCGGCCAATTTTAATAAGTTCTTTCATTAATAGCAGTGTTAGAAAATAATCAAAGAATAGATTTTTGGAATTTATCAAATGTATAAATTAATTCATAAAGTGCTGATTTACTGTATGTGTTTTGTTTTAACAATTTTTAATCTTATTGTTTGTTTAGTATTTTTTCGTTAGAACTTGTATCAAGTCAGGTCACATAATAACTACGATAATAGAAACACTTTGGAGAACGGAGTCTTTATTTTTTTGATTGCCAAAATCTGTCTTTCCCTTCTCTTATCCATTCTAATGATTGCGTAATTCTTTTTTGTCTTGTTTCGTCTGTTTTTGCATCGGCAATCCAGATTATATAATTTTTACGAAAAGAAGGAGACTTGCTTTCATAAATTGAAAAAGCTATTTTGTCTTGTTCTAATGCTTCAATAAATTCTTTTGGAGCAACGACTTCTACTTTTTCTTTTACTACTTTTGGTTTTGATATTCCACTAGAGTTTAGCTCCATAGCTTCTTTAATGTATGCTGCGAGAACTTTTTTATCAGGTAACTCAGACAAATCTTTTACCTTATCCATATATCCGAATTTTTTTCCTGCTTTTACACTTTCCCGGATCATTTTATCTTTCATTAGCTCAGCTTTGTATAAGCTAAAAGAACAATGTTGTTTAAATCCAGCCATCATCACCAAGTGATCACCTTTGTAAGCATAATGAGGAATTCCCCATTTAATATCTTCTTCAATATCAGGACAAGTCTCAAATATAATTTGTCGAAGATGAGTGAGTATAGGTTTTGCAAAATCAGCCATTTTAAAAATATACTCGTCTACTTTTTTATTGTGGTTTGACATAGTTTAAATATTTATAGATGTTTTTATATTAATTCGTCTAATTTTTCGAAGGGAAGACTTCGAAGAGCTGATTCCTAATCTAAAGATAATTTAATTTTTATATTTTCTGTCAATGTAGTTTCTGTCAATGATTTACGGCTTTCAAGATATGAATTAATTTGTAAAATACTGCTTTATTGTGTGTTTTTTCGTATTATCCAATGATGCCAAATTCTATGTCCTCGATTAATGAACCCCAAAAATAGGCGTTATCATTTTTTAATAAATCCGGATCAATTTCTAACAATTGTGCTTCTAAAAACTTAGCGTACTTTTTAAAATTAGAATTTTCCCTATAATTGCCAAAATGTTTATTAGGAATCACATTTTTCCACAAATGATCATAAGTGTATAATTGCAGAACCAGATGTTTAAGTGATTTTGCTAAGAAGCAATTAAGATTATTTTTTGTAATATTTCGCGATTCTAAATTAAGAATAATACTGTTTTCAGAATGGACTTTTCCAATTACAATTTCTGATGGAGATAATAAAGAAATATTAGTTGTAAAATTAAAATCCAAAATGGTATTGGGTAAACCAATCTCTGTAATAATTACAATTTCTTCTTGGGTTAATGTCTCGTTGATAATAAAATTAATGTCTCTTTTTATTAAATTAGGATCAAAATAGTTTAATATTTGGTTTTCAAATATCATATGGAAATTTTATTTTAATGCATTAAAATTTATTGGTTCGCTGCGTAAATGTTCTTTATTCGATTTCTATGTATTCAGATTTGCCTTTGTCGTTTCCGTTTGTGAGCCATTCCCAATCTAAGGATAATTTAATTTTTCCGTTCTTTGTCAACGTAATTTGTGCCAAAGCTTTACCGGCTTTCAATTCATTATCGGTTGTTAAACATTGATAAAGCATGTGTAATTTATCCTCTTTTAAATCGGCAATAATTTTTCCGTATTTTATTGTTCCGCCAAAATAGTCGGCAGTTACAAGATTGCCGTCTTGTTTATAATTAAAAACGGTTTCGGTATTTACTTGCCCATTTTCGGAATTTTGAATAAGTGCAAATCGTTTATTATTAAAGTCGAATTTATTCATTTTACTGTGTTAGTTTAGCTTTATTGTATAAGACAAAGTTCTCGAGATAGAAGAGGAGTTAGAATATATCATTATAACCTAGTAGATTTCCAATCGCAATACCACTAAAAACGCAACCAACAATGATCATGATTATTGAGCCAAAGTAATTAGAATTTCCTTTTAGAATGAATTTTTCAGGATCACTTGGATCGTAGATTATTTTAATAGTTTTATTTATATTCTTCTGGTAAGATTGAAATTTATCTAAATCTGATGATGTATGTAAAAACGGTTTTCCTATAAAGTTTTCCCCTTCAGAGATTTGAAACTCAATGACAGGTGTTTTATAACCTTCGTCATCAGATTCATAAGAGACAATTTTTCCAAGATTTTCGATACCGTTTTTGTTAATCTGAATCAAAGATGAAATACTATAAATTGCATAAAATAGTGAGAACGTTCCCAACATTAAGAAACAAATTACGGGTTTGTAAAACATAAAGAAAACAAAAGCAATAAAGAAAATTATCCCGTATTTCTTATATAAATCCATTTTAGTATAAGTTTTATAAATCTTTAATTAAATCGCCTGGATTTATTTTTAAAGATTGAGCGATTTTAAACAAAGTACTTATTTTCATTTCCTGCGAACCTTTGATGTACTTTCTTAAATTTTCTACATCCATTTCAGCATCATGAGCGACTTCTCTTTGTTTTAGTTTATTTTCTTCTATGATATCTTTTATTCTGATTCCTAATTGTATTACAACTTCAGGAACTTCACTTTTTCTTGTTCTTTTCATGAAGATGAAATTACAAGTAATAGATTGTTTTTATTTGATTGTTAAAAATCGATTGTTTACAACCGATTTTTTGTATTTTTGATTAATAAAATAATTCAATTAAATAATGAAGACAGAGCATAATACAGATACCCTTTCAAAAGAAGCTGAAAAAAGATTAATTGATTTTTTTAATAAAACTGTAGATCCAAAAGTAATGGCTAAATCAATAAGGCAACTAAATTATATAGTAGCTTTAGGAATTATGCGAAAACATGAAACACTTCAAAGCGAAATAAGTAACATAGAAAACAGCTTTTTCTGGTTGAATGAATTAGCAGAAGTTCTACATCCTTATTTAGAGATTGAATAAATTTCTATTATCCAACTATACCGAACGCTCTTCTTTTGATACCTATTTAATATCGTATTCTTTTTTTATTAATGCAATTAGTTTATTTGCATCGTTGTTTAATTCCATTTCTTTTTTCATTATCATTTTGTATTGATGTTTAAGGTCTCTGAGAGTATTGTTATATTGTCCCAGTAATGCCTTATCGTTTGATAAAAGATAATTTTTAGTTCCGTTTTCCATTTCTGCTATTGATTTGGTTTTCCAGTCTATTTCTAAATCTTGCCGGTCAAACAATTCACGTCTTATTTGTTTCGAATTTTCAAGCTCAACGATTACAAATGGCACATCAATATCAGTAAGATCTCTTACTTTTGAATCATAATTTAGAATTCCGTCAGCTACTTTTTTATTTTGTATAAGTCGCATCGCGCCAGAATTTTTCAGTTGTTGCATTGTTCTGTCAGAATAAACAAAATCGGGATAATAAGAGCTAACATCCCAAAGATTTCTATGTAGTGTTTCATTGTAGCCCGTCGAAATCTTGGGATACATTTTTAAAATGGTATCAAAGCTTTTATCTACAGATTGAAATTCTTTTATAACAAAAGCCAAATTTGTACTATCCTTTTGCAGGTCTTCAATCAGAGAGTTAATATACACTTCTTCTCTGTCAGCTTCAATTCGATGTTCCAAATAATACTCTGCTAAAAATCCGCAGATAACAGCTAGAAAAAGCATTAAAAACTCCCAGAAATAATCGTTCCATTTTTTCTTTCCGTGGGCAGGGTGGGTGTGATGATGAACTTCCATATTTTCGCTTTCTTGATCAGGGTTAGTTGTTATATTTTCTGGTTGAAAATAATCTTCCGATTGAGATTTTGGAATATTATCTAAAGATTCTTCGGTATCCTCCATCATTATTTAAATTTTAGTTGTTCAAGCCGTTTGCTACGATCAATGTAAAGTTAAATAGATCATTACGATTTTGAGCGAGTAGTTTTACTTGAAAAAGAGTTTTGCCTTTTCAGATGTTTGATTAATTATTTCATTCTCAATTGATTTGATATGCTTCTTTTTAGCCGACTTGTAAATACTGAAGATACATTTATCTGGTTTGTACTTTATAAAAAAAAGCTACACAAAGGTAAGTTTGTGTAGCTTTAAAATTCATTCTTTATTCTCTCGGCGAGTGTGAGCGACTCGCTTGTGCCCGCAAAGATTCAAATACATTATTTAATCTTCTTTTCAAATCTTCTTTTAGAACGATCAAAGGCAGTTTTTTCCCAAGAACTATCAAAGCCATGCCAAAATAATCTAATTGTATAATTTTGAGAAGAAGACCAAATTAAAACATCAATATCATCATATCTAAAAAAGATATTATTATTGTCGGCTTCATCATTTATGAATTTTTTATTGTCCTCAATTGCTGTTTGGATTTTATTTAAGAATTCAATTGCTTGTTCTTTTTCAAAATTTTTAAATGCATAGCCTTGATATAGTACACCAGCATCATTCCAATAATTACCATAAAAACCTAATACTAAACCTTCTTTTTGTTTGTTTTCGCATTTATATAATAACGTTGTTAATTCTCCGGAACTTGCAGCAGCAAGTGGAATGATTTCAAATTGTACAATTTCAGTTGTTGAACCTAATACATTTTTGAATAAGAAATTCTTTGAATTATATAAGGCTACATCTTTGCTATATTCTTTTGCAACCCAAACATTATTGTTATTTGTTTTTACTTGTGAAAAAAGGAAATTATTAATTAAAATAATAAATACAATTGAGAATTTTATTTTCATTTTTTTATTGTTAGATTATTGACTTACGTCCACGAGCGAGACTTTTGATTGCTTTACGGTTCCAAAGAACATAAAAAAAACGCAAAGTCGGAGACATTTGCGTAGCGTTTTACAAGGAACACTTCAAATAGCGGGGGGACTTTTATCAAATTTATAGCTTTTAAGAATATAAAAATTACGCAAAGTTAGAGACATTTGCGTAGCGCTTCGTAAGGAACACTTCGCAGAACGGGGGACGTTCGCGCTAGTGTATTAAGAATTAAATTTATTAGCATAATCTAAGAATCCAGTTTTATTTAAAGTCAATTCGATATCTTGTTGATTTAGAACAAAAGATTCCTTAGATAAAATCTCTTCGGCTATTAATGTTATTGATTTCCAAAATATTTGTGTCTTTGCTAATAATATATATTCATTTAAAGATTTTTTTACTAATTCATCTTCTTTGAAAATTTGCATCATTATACTCTCTATGTTATGCGAATTGAGAAAGTCGGGACCCCTTAAGTCTATAGGTAATTTATCTTGTGAATTTACACCATTAATAAATAGTGCTTCGGCAATCGGACCGCCAAGTAAACTTGCACATCGTTTATGAATAATTCCATATAATTTACCTTTTTCTTCTAGTGTTAATTCATTTAATTGTACTTCATTGGTAAGAGATTTTACCATTGTTTCATCATCTTTGAAATCATATGAAGTAATTGCGTTTTTTATTTCATTATTATTCATAGTTAATTCAACTTTCTTTACGGACCATTGAACAAAATATGCAAATATGATATGACCTGCTTCATGATAAGCAGCTATTTTAGCATTCAAAGGTAATTTATTACTCATAATTTTATTATTATAATTTCTATTATAACTTATTTAACTCGATAGCGCGGATTTGCAATCCGAGCCCGCAAAGTGAATTATCTTTTTAAACAGATAAAGTATTGTATTGTGTTCACGAGCGGGACGCTCACGCCAGCGTGGGGCTATTTGCTTATTTGTAATATTAATTAAGCGGACTAGAATAAAACTACTCACTCGTTATGCAATCTTTTCTTGAAACATTAATTCATAATGATTATAGATTTGCCCATTATTAAAAGATGTTGCAAAAAATTTATTGATGCCCATTCTGTAGATTATATCTTTTGGAATATTGGGAAGTGAATGTCGTTTTTTTATATAATGCATAATAACTTGACAACAATAATCTGCTAATAAATGTCCATAACAAAATTTTAACGTATCTATTGAATGTCTTCTCCCAAAACTATTTACGGTACTTCTTTGCAATCCTTTTGAAATTAATCGCGCATTTAGATCTGCTATTTTTACATAAGGAAGATATGCAGGAGTACATTCGACACAAAAAAAATAACCAGTTTTACGCGGAAAGAATGAGGATCCCTTTTTAAATAAATATCCATCAGCATTAACGGCTGCTTTTATTTTACTTAGAAAATCACTCAGATTTAGTTCAATATCATCATGCATGATTTCAATAGCAGTGAGCTCTTCGATTACCGATTTAATAACATGATGATTCCAAATGTCATTTTCCCAACTATACCCGTGAGTATAAAACACTTGAGGATGCTCAATTCGTTGCTTTAAAATCTCATCAAATTCATTATCCATTGCAACTAATATTGTTTTTAATTTACCATCAACAATATCTGTTGCAATATCTTTAATTGTATTTTTTGAGCCGATAGATTTAAATTTTATTTTTTTACCACTTACAAATTTATTAAAGATGTTTCTCCAAAAAATTACATCTTCTGTTTCTTCATGGAAGTTTCCTGCAAGGACTTCAACTTTTGTAAAGCTTTTGTTTCCTCCTTCTAAAAAAATTATAAAATCAACATCATGAAATAAATGCTGATTATTCAGTCCGTTTGTAGTTCTTTGAAATCCACTCATTTTATTGCCTCTTCAACTTTAATTACAAAATCAGAAAAATTACCTACAATATCAGGTGAATGCGTTGCAAAAATAATTTGCGAGTTAGGATTGACGTTTTTTAAATTGCGTACCAATTTTTCTTGCCAATCTACGTGGAGAGATAACTCTGGCTCATCTGCAATATAAATATGATTTGTATTTTCTTGTAATAAACTTTCACCTAAAATTATAAGTAGTTGTTTTTCTCCTGAAGAGAGATTTGCTAATTGAAAAATTTTACCACTTTCTGTTTCTACAAGTAATTCATTTCTCTCGTTTATGAATACTTTTTTTCTTTGAAATAAATTGTTTATTTCTTCAATAAAAATGAATTTAGGTTTATTAATATTAATTTTCATTTCATTAAGTGAATTCCATTCTTTTACGATCGAATGTATTCGACTTGTACTGATTAAAGAAGCCAAATGATTTAAAGTAACATTATAATCTTTTTGAGTAATCGCATTTTTTGCGTCTTCAAAAGATTTAAAATGGTTTTCTAATTTATTATTGAATTCGTTTTCTTGAAGTTTGAACAAGAGAAAGATTTGTCTTAATGAATCTTTTTCCTGATTAGATTCTAAATCTGTTGAAATTGAGAGAATATCGCTTTGCGATTCGCCTTCTATTAATGACAAGAAAATATTTTTTTGAAATTTTTCAGTTTCCATAGAATATCGTCTGTCCAATATACCAAAATACTTAACTAAATTGATAGATAGTTCTTTGATTTTTTGATCTATAGTTGATTCAAAACCTTTGTCATCATTAATTTTATTTGGCCCACTGGTTCTGTGTATAGACAACCAAGTAAGATTTACAAAATCTTTCAAAGCTATATTAATATCTCTTTCTATTTGACCACCTCTTTTAATTGATTTGTGGATTTGATAGTTATCATAAAAATTATAGCGAAAAAGATTTTCTTCTTCAAGTTCATTCAAATTAAATACTTTAGCTTTTTCATCTGAAGCTAACTTTATTTTAAAGATAATATTACGATAAGGAGAGTTTTTATTTTCTGTCTTTTCTACTTCAATGTAGGAGGAGGTACTATCTTTTTTATTATTAATGTAAAGCTCAAAAAAGTCAATTCTAATTTTGTTAAATTCTATTTTGTCTAATGTGGAAAAATCAGCATTTAAGCAAGCGGCAATTAAATTTATTATAGTTGTTTTTCCAGATCCATTTACTCCGATTAAAAAATTTATATTATCATTAAATTCTAATTTAACGGATTTATCTCCCCAAAAACCATTGATTTTAACCTTTTTTATTTTTCTCATACTTCGAAATTTTGTTTTTAGTCCTTAAATTTGATTAAAACTAAAATATATCTCACAATCTGTCTATTTCAGTATTTATTCAAATATATAAATTAACGTCAATAAATTAATTGAAATTAACGTTTCTCAAAACCAACTACTTTTAATTTGTATGTTCATAAAAGAATATAAATTGAGGGTGGATTATTTTATAAAACAAACATCGTCTTTAATTTAAATTAAATACCACGTAAAAATACCTGATTTAATTTTTGATAAAAGTAAATCTCTTAAATTCAATAATTTTACGGAAAACCATAAACACCTAAATAAAACCGAAAAACCCTAGCCCTGATAGAAGCGGTATCCTTTTTCTTGCTTCTTTAGCAAGGAAAAAATACAAGTGAATAGCAGGAAACAGCTCCAAAAAACAATCATAATTCCACTAAAAATCAGCCTTAAAAAACACAATAACTCAATAATAGAATTTTAAACAAAAATTTCGTAAATTTGCACTCCAATAAAAGGAATTAGAAAATGTTAGATAGACTTCAAATAGTAAAACAACGTTTTGACGAGATTTCGGATTTGATTATCCAACCGGATGTTATTTCTGATCAGAAACGTTATGTGCAATTGAATCAAGAGTACAAAAACTTGAAAGCATTGGCTGAAAAGCGTGATGAATATGTGCTTTTGATGGCTAATATAGATGAGGCAAACGAAATTATTGCTGACGGAAGTGATGCAGATATGACCGAAATGGCCAAAATGCAACTTGATGAAGCAAAAGAAAGATTGCCGGAACTTGAGGAAGAAATCAAGTTTATGTTGATCCCTAAAGATCCTGAAGATGCTAAAAACGTGATGGTCGAGATTCGTGCCGGAACGGGTGGAGATGAAGCGAGTATTTTTGCAGGAGATTTGTTTAGAATGTATACTAAATATTGTGAGAACCAAGGTTGGAGAACTTCGGTTGTAGATATGAACGAAGGAACTTCAGGAGGTTTCAAAGAGGTTATTTTTGAGGTTTCGGGAGAAGATGTTTACGGAACTTTGAAGTTTGAAGCTGGTGTTCACCGTGTACAACGTGTTCCTCAGACTGAAACTCAAGGTCGTGTGCATACATCGGCTGCTACAGTTATGGTTTTACCGGAAGCCGAGGAGTTTGATGTACAAATTGATATGAACGATGTTCGTGTTGATTTCTTCTGTTCTTCTGGACCTGGAGGACAATCTGTAAATACGACGAAATCTGCTGTACGTTTAACGCACATTCCAACAGGATTAGTGGCGCAATGTCAGGATCAGAAATCACAACATAAAAACAAAGATAAAGCGTTGAACGTTTTACGTTCTCGATTATACGAACAAGAATTGGCTAAGAAAGAGGCTGAAGATGCTACAAAACGTACTTCTCAGGTGAGTTCCGGAGACAGATCGGCTAAGATTCGTACTTACAACTACGCACAAGGTCGTGTAACAGATCACAGAGTTGGTTTGACTCTTTACGATCTGGGAAATATCATGAATGGTGATATCCAGAAAATTGTTGCCGAGTTACAATTGGTTAACAATATGGAGAAATTAAAAGAAGCTTCTGAGGTTTTCTAAAAGAGGTTCTGAGGTTCTAAGGTACTTAGGGATTAAGGTTTTATCTTGGATGTTATTATAATAGGGCTGAACTACTTTGTAGTTCGGCTTTTTTGTTGGTGTGAATTGTTGGATATACGTGGTTTGTGTTAAATTTAGATTTCTGTTATATTTTTTTTAAAAGATTAAGATAAAAGTGTAATTTCGGCTTTTTTAATGAGAAAATTATTGCGTTTGTATTAACATGTAATGACCTGACATGATAAACGGGTCGGCTTAAAGAAAATATATTTATGGAGTTCAAAAAAGGAATGTTATTGTTATTACTAATTTTAGGAATGGCGTCATGTACGAATGATTCACAAGACGGAAATACTAAACCTGAAATTGTCTATGCAGATGTAAAACCAACACAAGCAAAATACAAAGCTTTTTATGGTGAAAGAATTGTAAAGATTAAAAGTACAGGGCGTCCTAACAATGCAGATCCAACTCCACAACCTATTCCGGATATTGTTAAACCTGTTTCGGTGATTTATTATCCGCTTACTCAAACCATTTCATTTTCTAATATATTTGAAAATACCAGGGTAGAATATAAGGTAACGGGAATTATTGTAAATAAAGGTATATCGGTTATTTATAGTTTTAAAATAGGTGAAACTGTATATACCTGCAAAATCACAGAGAAAACGTTTATTTCGCCAGCTACTGTTACGGTATATTTTGCCGGTGGATCGTACCAATTTGATGTGACGAATTCTGAGAAAATGAAAATTGCAAAATTGTTGTCAAAACAAACCAATACTTCGGCAGCAAACAGCAAGAGAAATTTTACGATACAATACACATATGCTGATACACTTTTGGTAAAATCGGTACGTAATTATTTCGATTCAAAAACAGGAGTTGCTGCGGTTCAGGTTTCTGATTATGTGTATAATGCAGGGAAAATAGCCAGCAAAACAATTAGCAACGGAGAAGGTTCGATACTAAAAAAGGTTGCGTATGAATATACAAACAACTTAATTACAAAGGCTACAACTACAAATGCTGCTGGAAATGTAACAGCGATTGATACCTATGAATATGATACACAAGGCAGGGTTATTACCATTCATTACGGAGATAGCTCGGGTACAATTTTTGACATGATCCGACACCATATTTATGAGAAAAACAAAATGACGACAATTTATACAGATGATAAAGAGTCATTTTATGATACCGAAATATCTGTTTATAACAGCGATCGTAAGCCTTATTTAATATCACAAGATGAGATTTTGGACCCGTTTTATTACTTAGATATTACTACAACAAGTATTACTCATGAAGACGGAACGGTTTCTGGTTTTCCTGAAAATTCTTATGAATATTCTGCTGATGGGTTACTTATTAAAGTCTTGCACAAAATTGATGTATCAAATCCGGATGTTTTGATTCGTGAATACGACGAAGAATAGGTTTCTTAAAGGTTCAAAGGCTTAGAGGGACAAAGGTTCAAAGGTTTTCTGTAGAGATGCACAGCTGTGTATCTTAATGAGAGGTTTTAAGATTAAAGAAAAAAGGCTGTTTCACAAAGTGAAACAGCCTTTTTTTATTAAATCATCCTTATACCTCTGGAATTTTATCGTATTTATATAGCCCAAGGTTGAAACCTTGGGCTATGTTAAAATAATATATAAAGAGCTCTTTTTTTTCTTATTAGCACAGTGTTATAAAAAGAAAAAGAGACTGTTTCATATATGAAACAGTCTCTTTTTGGGTTCGGAATTAAGTCTTATAATAAACTTGCAAAGAAACCTAAGCAACTCAGAGACTTAGTAACTCAGAACCTTTAAAAAATATATTGAAGGATATTAACTGTTTAACCGTTTGTCTACAAAAAAACGTATAAAGCAAGTTAGATACCTAGAAATACTCTTGTAAATTCAAAACATTTATATAGATTAGAGTACATGTACACACCATTTTTTAATACTATTTCGCTTAACTTTTCCATAATACATAAATTTTAGTTAGACAATTACTCTTTTGATAGTTCTTGTTGTTATGATGCCTCTTTTGAGGATTCATGTGGTTTTGAAACTAAGTTGGTTACGACAAGCTGCAAAAGTGATCCGAAGATATTCTTGAAAGTCGAATTGCTCTTTCCAACCACAAATCTTTTTGCGAGATAACCAATTCCGATGCTAATGGCAGATTGAGCCAGATTGCTTTTAAAACCTACAGTTTCGTTGATTTCTTCGACCGTATTTCTGATGAGGTTAAGAGGTTTCAAATTCTCTTTGATTTCATCGATTTCGTCTTTAATAGCGCACCATTCGGCGTCCTGTCGAATTTCCAGTTGTTCAATCATCTGATTTAATGAATCAATAGTGTAAATAGTTTCCATAACAGTCTTTTTTAGTTATTAATTTATTGAAATCAGTTTTGGACATCTTTTTTAGTTTCCTTTAAAATACTGGTAATAATCATATTTCCAATAGGGGTTTTAATCAGTTTGTGCTGCGTTTTGTGCATCACAATGGCAACAATTAAGTAAAATAATGCCATGATAAAAAAACCGTAATAATACTCTCCAAGTACTTTTCCAAGCCATAAACTAATACCAATATTGAGGAACAGGGTAAAAAATGCAACAACAGCGCCAACTGCGATCTTTGATGTCAATGTCGATAAAACATCGGCTGATGTTGATACCGTTTTAAGTTTAATTAATTCTAAACTTGTTTTGGTATAATTCTCTGCTTTCTCATAAAGATTTAAGTTCTCGTTTGTTGTTGCATTTGATTCCATGGTAGAGGGTATTTATGGTTTAAAAAGTCCACTTTTAATAGTTCGTTTTTACAGTCTTTGCTTCATCTTTAATAGTGTTGAAGTCCTCTTTTGCCTGATTAAATTTTGCTTTGCCCTCTTCAAGGATATCTTTACCGTTTGAAGAAATCGTGCTTACAATTCCGTCAAATTTGGTTTTTACTTTATCTCCATAATCTTTTGATTTATCTGAGATTTTTTTTCTGGTATTCGAACCTTTATCCGGTGCAAATAATACTCCTAAAAATGCTCCTGCTGCTGCAGCTCCTAAAATTCCTAAAATGGTGTTGCTCGTTTTCATAATATTTGATTTTAATAGATTAATATAAATTAATAGTTTGTTGATTTTTAAATTTCGCGACCTTTAATAAGTCGAAGCAATATTGCAATTATAGCAATGACTAACAGAATGTGAATGATACTGCCAAGGCTGTAAACAAAGAATCCCAAAGCCCAAAGTATAACAAGTATGACGGCGATTGTATATAATAAATTTGACATGGCTTATATAGGTTATGGTTATTAATTAATTCTTATTTCTTAATTTAATTTATACGAAAGGTATAAAGTCAAATTATTGTTTTTTGCATCCGGAAAAGTATAGGTTGTTCCGGCAAGAGTTGTTCTTTCTTTTCCAACGGTTGTTAATCCGTGATTGTAACGTAAACCAATACTTATTGGGTTAAAATCTACTCCGACACCGGCTGATAAACCAGCATCAAATTTGTTTAGATCGTCAGTATCAATTTCCTGATCGAAGATGATATCTCCGTCACCTGTAACTTTGGAACTTACTAAGTAAGAAGCGTAACCACCGGCATGAATGTTGAAGTTTTTAGTAATATTTACTCTTACTAATAAAGGAACCTCAATATAGTTTAATCTGAATTTAGTGTTTCCGCTTGCAATAGCATTGTTATAATCCAGTTCGGCACCTTTTGTGGTAAACAAAATCTCTGGCTGAATGGCTATAAAATCTGAAATTGGCAAGGTGGCATAAACTCCGGCATTGAATCCGTATAATACATTATCGTCATCAGCTTTACTTTGATATAGGTTAGACATATTGAATCCCCCTTTTACACCAAATTCGGTGTTTACATTATTGTCCTGAGCGTGCAGCATTCCAAACGAAGCTGTTAAAAAAAGGGTTAAGGCGCATAAAAAATTGGAGTGAATTTTCATAGTTAAATAATTTAGTTAATAATTAGTGTATAGGCGTTTATATATATTCTTTGTTGATGCGCTCTGTTTCTCGCAAGAGTTCATATTGTCCGGGTAAATACTGTAATACTAACTTTAGAATTGTTTTATCATTTGTTTCCTTAGATATCGATTCAAACAAATTTATTTGTTCGTTTAAAGATTGAGACATGGAGTTTAAGTATGCTTTTTTGAAACCGACTTCCGTAACATCTATCAAATCATATAAATCTCTTTTGTGAGTTGCATTTATTTCGGTAATAATAATTAGTTTTTTATTGGCTATTTTGTTTACTTCCTCTAATAAATCGCTTTGATTTAATTCAATCTTTTTGCTTAATTCCTGTATTTTAATTTCTGAACTTTTTTGCTGTGCAATTTGACTTTTCGAAATAATAGTTTTACTCACATTTGCTGTTGCAATAAAAAAAAAGGCTTCAATTTCTTCTTTTTCATTTTTTGTAAAAGTTTCATTTTTAAGATTGTTTTCTATTGGATTGCTTTTTTTGCATGACGTTATACAAACTGTAACTATCAATAAAAAAACGGCTCTGAAAAATGCTGCTTTTAAGGGAGGAATTGCTTTCATTATTACTTCATAAAGTATTACATTACAAAGATGGCAATGAAATCATGATTTTACTTTACAGCATAAAAAAGAAACGTTATATAATTCCCATAATGGATTTATATAACGCTTATAATGTAGCCCTTAAAGGAGTTTAATCTGGTAGAAAAACAGTGAAAACCGAACCTTCGTTGAGAGTACTGTCAGCAATAATATGACCTTTGTGGTTGTCTACGATTTTCTTACAAATCGCAAGACCAATTCCGGTTCCGGGATAATCTGTTTTTGAATGTAAACGTTGGAATAATACAAAGATGGTTTCTTTAAACTGAGGGTCAAAACCCATTCCGTTGTCTGTAAAAGTTATTTTATGGAATTTCTTCACATCTTGTTCCAATAAATCCGGATAATCGGCCGAAAGTACTTTTTCGCTTTCAATTCGAATTTCGGGAGCAATATTGGGATTACTGTATTTTAAAGAATTTCCAATCAAGTTGATGAAAAGCTGCTCGATCTGATACGGAATAACATTCAGTTTTGGTAATTTTGATGCTGTAATAACGGCTTTTTTTTCTTCAATTACTTCTGTTAATTCGGCTTCAGCATTTTCTAGTAATTCATTTAAGTTTGATTTTATAAACTCTTTTTTGGTTGTATTAGTTCTTGAAAACAAAAGTAAATCATCAATTAAAACACGCATTCTTTTGGCCGAAACTTCAATTTTTGCAATATAATCTCGTGCACTTTGCGACATAACCGCTTTATCAGCATCTGAAACTCTTGAGATAAAAGTCTGGATTTTTCTAAGGGGTTCCTGTAAATCGTGGCTCGCAACATGGTTAAATGAAGCTAATTCTTTATTGCTTTTTTCAAGCTCTCTGTTTCGTTCCTGAAGTTCGATATTCAGCAAATGTTCATCGGTAATATCAAAATTAATTCCGAGGAGAATTTTACTTCCCTGTTGATCGGTTACTAATTTTCCGGTAGTTTTAAAATATCTTATTTCATGACTTGGAAGTATAATTTTATAATAAACAAAAGGCAATTGTTTATTGTTTAAAATTCCTTGCATAGAGTTCGAAACGGTTTCTTTATCATCAGGATGCACAAAATCCAGAAAAGTTTCTTTTTCCGGAACAAAAGTATTTGGCTCAAAGCCCAATAAACGATATTGATTGTCTGAGTAGTCTATTTTATTACTGTCTAAATCCCATTGCCAGGTGCTGAATTTACCAATTGCTTCAGACTCAGCAATAAGTCCGCTTGAGATAAGAAGCTTTTTATTGAAGACTTTAAGGCGTTCAAAATCACGGCTAATTTGTCTGTAAGCGAGTAAAATGAAACATAATGCAACCAGAAATAAGGAGATTGAGAAAAGTGGGCTTAAAGAAATTTCGGCATCGTAGATTTTTAATCTTTTAGACAGATAGCTTTTTTCGATGTCGTTCATTTCGTCTACTTTAAAACGAATATTTTCCATCAGGATTCGGCCGCCAAACATATGATTGTCTAGTTTTCGTTTATCATATGTTTTGGGATCGCTGTATTTTAGGCAATTTTCAAAAGAAACAAAACGCTGAATAATCAGCTTGAATAGATTTTGAAGATTTTGGCGCTGAACGGGATTATCAGCAGTTAATTTTTTCAGGTTAATAAATGAAGTGTTTACCTTGTCTCGCGAATAAATATAAGGCGTTAAAAAGCGGGCATTACGTGTAATTATATATCCACGCTGACCCGTTTCGGCATCCTTAATCGCCGACATTAATCGTTCCAGTTGTATGTTTATTTCATATGTATGCATTACTAACTTACTGGATTCGTTTAAATCCTGGTTGTGTTTGTAAGCAATAGAAGATAGAAATAACAAAATGAAAACTGCGATTACAAAAATAACTCTCAATGAGTTTGAAGAATTAAAATTTGGTATCCATTTCATTGGTATTCTATTATTTTAGTCGGAGCAGGAAATTATCACGATTTAACCCTGAGGTATGATAGTGCCAGTTTACGGTCACGACTTCATTAATTATTTTTTTAAGCGTATTAAAATCGCTTGGCTTTTTGATATAAATATTGGCTCCCTGAATAAATGTGTCTTCAATATCTTCTTCAGATGAGGAAGTCGAATAAATTGCAATGATAATATTTTTAAGGCGTTCTGTTTTTTTTATTTCAATTAAACATTCTTTACCTGTTTTTTTAGGCATATTCAAATCCAGAAACAAAATATCGGGCAACTCATTATCAGGATCCATTAAATGATCCATTAACTGCATCCCGTCATGTACAAAATCTACATTAGTTTGTATCTTGATTTCTTCAAAAGCATCCTTAAAAAAAAGACGATCATCCTCATCATCATCAGCCAATAAAATGTATAATGCGTTTTTTTGCATTTTAGTATGGTATTTGGGTTTTATTTTAAATTTTCTCTGCGTTTCTTAATTATTCTCTGAAAAGCTGATGGCGTTATTCCGGTTGTATTTTTAAACTGTGTACTCAAATGTGCAACACTCGAATAGTTCAGTAGAAAAGCAATTTCGGTCAAACTCATTTCATTAATAATAATTAATTGTTTCGCTCTTTCAATTTTCTGTAAAATGATAAAATTTTCAATAGAAGAGTAGGTTACCTCTGAAAAAACATTTGATAAATAACCATAACTATGGTTTAGTTTCTCGGCCAGAAAAACAGAACTTTTGTAATTGTTGCTGTCATCCATAAAAACTAACTCGATTATAGCGTCTTTTATTTTCTGAACCAAAACACTTTTTTGATTCTCAACAATCTCAAAACCACACGGACTTAAATTATTTTTTAAAGTTTCAAGCGCATCTGCATCAAGATTGTCGGCAATCTCGATCTCACCAAATCCTAAACTCGTAAAATTTATATTTTGTTGTTCCAGGTTTTGTTTTAAATAAAGAGAGCAAATGGTATTTATGTCGAACTTTATAAATAGTTTCATTTTAAAGAAATTTGGTTAAAGATAATTAAATTATTTTTGGTTACGACTTTTAATGCCTGTCAGAGTTGCAGAAACATTAAAAACATTAAAAAAAAATCTCAAAAAAATACCGTCTAATATGTTTTATTAGACGGTATTCCGGATTAAGTCATAAGGATTTACAAATCTGATAGGATTTGATGAAATTCTTCTTTTGTTTTTCCCAACTTTTGCTGAAGTCTTCCGTACATTTCGTTCTCTTTTCCTTCAGCAAACATCAAATCATCATCTGTCAGAGTTGCGTATTTTTGTTTCAACTTTCCTTTTAACTCATTCCAGTTTCCTTTTATTTCGGTCGTATTCACGATCTTTTCTTTTGCAATTAATAGTTTTGTAAAGTTGCAAATTATTAGCCAGTTTTGTGTTACATCAATTTTGACAAGCGTTTCATAATTCACATTTTACTTTATCAAACCTGATAACGGCGTAAAACCCAAGCCATTTTTTCATGCTCCTGTAATAAACCGGTTATAAAATCTGCCGAACCAATATCATTATTTTCCTTTTCAAAAACCGGAATATAATCTCTAAACTCAGTCACCAATTGCTCGTGATTTTCTAAAAGTTCTTCAAGCATTTGTTTTTGTGAAGCATATTCTTTAGGAGATTCTTTCAGCGTCGAATTTTCGATAAACTCTTTCATGGTTCCAATCGTTTTTTCTCCAAGCTGACTAATGCGTTCTGCAACGTCGTCAATTTGAGCTTCTAAAATCCTGTACTGATCTTCAAATAATTTATGCAATTCCATAAAACTATTACCGGAAATATTCCAATGAAATTTTCTCGTTTTTACATATAAGGTCATTTCATTAGATAAAATTGTGGCTAATATTGCAGTACTCTTTTTTAAGTTTTTAGGTGTTATTCCGATATGAAGACTCATAATTTCCTGATTTAAGGTTCATTATCAAAGTTAGAAAAACGGTTCTCTTTTTTTCTTACATAATTTATTGAAGATGTTACATGAATTCAATGTTTTGGTAACATATTTATAAATCAATTATTGTAGTTTTGCCGCCAAACCAAACTAAAAATCCAAATTTTAATGAAAAAACTAGTACTTAGTTTATTACTTATTGCAATCACTTTTTCGGCCAAAGCACAATCTTATATTGGCTATTTTCATGACAACTACGCAGGTGTGCAAAGCGTACTTTTTAATCCGGCTTCTATAGCGGATTCTCGTTTTAAAACAGACATAAATTTATTTTCCATAAGTGGTTCTGTACAAAATGATTTGTATGGTGTTAAACTTTTTGATGTCTATAAAAAAGGCTACGATTTTGATAAGGAATCTGTTATGAGTCCAAAAAACAACAATAGCGGTATTGCTAATGTTGATATTATGGGGCCATCTTTTATGTTTAATATCGCACCAAAACACACTTTGGCTGTTTTTACACGAGCAAGATCTATTAGTAATGCAAGAAATGTAAACGGATATCTTGTAGACCAGGTTAAAGATGGTTTAGATCAGGCCAACAGTTTTAATTTTAATACTGGAAGCCCTAACGGAGCCTCAAATTCATGGGGAGAATTAGGTGTTTCTTATGCAACTGTTTTATATCAAAATAACCAACACTTTTTAAAAGGAGGTTTGACAGCAAAGTATTTACAAGGTGGAGCAAATGGATATGTTCAGGGAAAAAATGTAAATGTAGCTTTTGTTCAGGATAATGCAAATCCGCAAGGAGGAACATTGATGTCTAGTGGAGAAGTTACTATTGGAGGAAGCCAGGATTGGGAAGCGAATCAGGATTATGATTTTGATATCAATTCGAGTGGTTTTGGATTTGATCTTGGACTTGTTTACGAATGGAGACCGGAATATGAAAAGTACGATTTAAGAAATGCTGCGAAAGTGGATAATAACTTTCGTGATTTAAATAAATATAAATTACGTTTTGGATTGTCTGTTACGGATATAGGTTCTATAAACTACAAAAATTCTAAAATCGATACTTATAATGTAACTGGTGTTGTAACGCAGCAAATGATTGATGATGCAAGTAATTTGTATGATTTCCTGAACGAGCATTATACTAAAATTTCGAGCTCAAAAGGCGTAAAAACAAACTTGCCAACCGCAATACATGCAGATGTTGACTGGAATATGTATCGAAAATTCTATTTGAATCTTAACGGAGACATCAGTATGGCAAGCGATACGAAGTTAAATGGAACAAGTATTGCCGACAGAGTAAGTTTGACACCGCGTTACGAAAGCAGATGGTTTAGTTTTTATGTGCCAATGACCTGGATGGAATATAGCGGAATGCAGGTGGGGTCAGGAGTTAGATTAGGTGTTTTCTTTGTAGGTTCAGGTTCTGTTCTTAGCAATTTAGTTTCGAAAGAATCAAAAGGAGCAGATTTTTACTTAGGAATGAAAATTCCGGTTTACGAGAAAAAATTCAAAGATACTGATGGAGACGGAGTAATTGATAAAGAAGATGCCTGCAGAAAAGTAGCAGGACCGGAAGGTAATAATGGTTGCCCTTGGCCGGATACTGATGGAGATAAAGTCTTTGATAAAGACGATGCTTGTCCGGATGTAAAAGGACCGGTTGAGAATAAGGGTTGCCCTTGGCAAGATACTGACGGAGACACTTTATTAGATAATGTAGATGCTTGTCCTGCTGTTGCGGGTCCGGTAGAAAATAAAGGTTGTCCCTGGCCGGATACTGATGGAGACGGAGTTTTAGATAAAGATGATGCTTGCCCAACAGTTGCTGGTTTGGCAGAGAATAAAGGCTGTCCGGTTCTGGATGCAGACAAAGACGGAGTACCTGATATTGTAGATGAATGCCCGTTAATTGCAGGTCCTGCAGATAACAAAGGATGTCCGAAAGTGACTAAATCTACTTTAGAAAAATTAAGAGTAGAGGCTAAGTCGATCTTTTTTGTAACTGGAAAAGCAACATTGAGCGATGCTAAAAAAGGAGAAACTTCAGGAAGATTAGACGCTATTAAAGAGATTTTGAAAAACTATCCAAATGCTAAATTTGCAATCAATGGACATACAGATAATGTAGGGAATCCAAAAGCAAACCAAAAACTATCAGAAGCAAGAGCAAAAGTAGTAATGGACGCTTTGATTGCAAAAGGAGTAAGCCCGGAGAATTTGACGTCTCAGGGATTTGGAGCAACAAAACCGGTACAATCTAATAAAACTGCTGCAGGAAGAGCAGAGAACAGAAGAACTGAAATTGTGTATTTGGGTAATTTATAAGCAAAACAGAATATAAAGTCAAAAAGCCATTCTTAATTGAATGGCTTTTTTTATTTTTGCATACTTTCTAAAAAGAATTATTTCTGATGTATTAGAAGAGCTAAAAAATCAAGAATGACAACACAACAACTACACGAACAAATCCTTTTAAAAAAATCATTTTTATGCGTTGGATTGGATCCCGATCTAACTAAAATTCCACAACATTTATTAGAAACCGAAGATCCTATTTTCGAGTTCAATAAAGCCATAATCGATGCAACACACGATCTGGCAGTGGGATACAAACCAAACACCGCTTTTTTTGAAGCTTATGGTATAAAAGGATGGATTTCATTGCAAAAAACAATCAATTATATCAATGAGAATTTTCCTGAAATGTTTACTATCGCCGATGCAAAACGCGGAGATATAGGAAACACTTCCAGTATGTATGCAAAAGCTTTCTTTGAAGATTTGAGTTTCGATAGTGTAACCGTTGCACCTTATATGGGGAAAGATTCGGTTGAGCCGTTTTTGGCTTTCGAAAACAAACATACAATTCTGTTAGCGTTGACTTCTAACGAAGGTGCTTTTGATTTTCAAACCTTAACTACAAACGGAAAAGAATTATACAAACAAGTTTTGGAAACTTCTAAAACATGGAAAAATAGTCACAACTTAATGTATGTTGTTGGTGCTACAAAAGCCGAATATTTTGCAGATATCAGAAAAATTGTTCCAGACAGTTTCTTACTAGTTCCCGGAATTGGCGCTCAAGGCGGAAGTTTGTCTGAAGTATGCAAGTACGGAATGAACGACAAAGTTGGTTTATTAGTAAACTCGGCAAGAGCAATTATCTACGCTTCAAAAGGAACTGATTTTGCTGAAAAAGCCAGAGAAGAAGCATTGACGGTTCAAAAAGAAATGGAAGAGATTATAAATTCTAAGTTTCAGGTTTAAAGTTTCAAGTTGCTTGACTTTGAACATAGATTTTAACCGCAAAGTGTGCAAAGTTTTTTACTTGCGTGGTTTTGTAAAAACGCAAAGTTCGCTAAGCTATTTATTATAAACTTTGCGAACTTTGCCTTTACTGAGCATACAGTTATATGAAAAACTTTGCGCGCTTTGCGGTAAAACCACACAATCCAACAAACTTGAAACTTGAAACAAAGAAAACCTGAAACAAAAAGCAAATGAAACAATTAAAAGACCAGCTTGGTACTTTGCATATTTTTGAGAATGCCCCCAAACGTATTATCTCATTAGTACCTTCGCAAACTGAATTGTTGTATGATTTAGGTTTAGAAGAGAAAATCATCGGAATCACAAAATTTTGTGTTCATCCGTATCATTTCAAATCAACTAAGAAGGTTGTTGGCGGAACGAAGAAAATTCATTTCGAAAAAATAAAATTACTACAGCCAGATATTATTATCTGTAATAAAGAAGAAAATACTCCCGAAATTGTCGAACAACTAAGCGCAATTTGCCCGGTTTGGGTTACTAATATCATTTCGATCGAAGACAATTTCCAAATGATATCTGATTTCGGACAGCTTTTTAATTGCCGCACCGAAGCCCAAAAGTGGAATGACAAACTGACTTTCGCTTTAAGCGATTTCAAAAAATACGTTCAGGATATATCTATTAAAAAAGCCGCTTACTTTATTTGGAAAAATCCTTATATGGTAGCGGGGGACGATACTTATATTAATGAGTTATTAAAACTAAACCATTTTCAGAATATCTACGGCAATAAAGGCCGTTACCCTGAAGTTGAACTTAAAAAAATGCGTTTAGAAGGTGATCCTGATTTGGTTTTCCTTTCCTCAGAACCTTATCCGTTTAAAGAAGAAGACGCCTTCGAAATAGGGCGTTTTACACATCACGCTAAAACTATTTTCGTTGATGGCGAAATGTTCTCCTGGCACGGAAGCCGCCTATTAAAGGCTTTCCCATATTTTAAAATATTACAAGAGCGACTTAAAAGTTAGTTTCAGGTTTTCTTTGTTTCACGTTTCAAGTTTGTTGGATTGTGTATTTAACCGCAAAGGGCGTAAAGTTTTTTATATAACTGTATGTACAGTAAACGCGAAGTTCGCAAAGCTAAATCAACATAAAGCTTTGCGAACTTCGCGTTTTTATAAAACCACACTCATAAAAAAACTTCGCACCCTTTGCGGTTAAATTATGTTCAAAGTAAAGCAACCTGCAACCTGAAACAAAGAAAACCTGAAACAAAACGAAAGAAACTTTCGGACAAAAAAAATGCCGGCATCTCGAAGAAGCCGGCATCATTTAACTAACCAAAACCAAAATAATAAATAACCAGTTTATTACACTACAAAGATCCAACATATATGAATGTTTAGCTGTTAAGGTTTTGTTATTACTTTGTTGGACATAAGTTAAGATTCTTTAAAACGCTTTTCTGAGCTTTCTGTAACGTTAAATAATTTTTAGTTATTAAAATATAATAACAATCAATTTTGTTTATGAATATCGTAAAGATAAGTTTGTATATTTGATAAAGTGTTAAATATCAGTAATATGTGATTTCTTAAAAAATTAGCATTTGCTAGAGAACCGTTAACTTTATTAATAAAAAAACAAAAGAAATGAGTGATTCAAACGAAAGTAAATGTCCTTATCACAATGGACAAATGAAAGAAACTGCTGGTACAGGAACATCTAATAAAGATTGGTGGCCAAATCGTTTAAACTTAAACATATTGCGTCAACATTCTAGTTTGTCAGATCCTATGGAAAAAGGTTTTAATTATGCTGCTGCGTTTAAAACTTTAGACTTAAATGAAGTCAAAAAAGATCTTTTTGATTTAATGACAAACTCTCAGGATTGGTGGCCGGCTGATTATGGTCATTACGGTCCTATGTTTATTCGTATGGCATGGCACAGCGCTGGAACTTACCGTATATCTGATGGTCGTGGAGGAGCGAGTTCAGGTAATCAGCGATTTGCACCTCTAAATAGCTGGCCTGACAATGGTAATTTAGATAAAGCACGTTTTTTACTTTGGCCAATTAAACAAAAATATGGGAATAAAATTTCGTGGGCCGATTTGATGATCTTAACCGGTAACTGCGCTTTAGAATCTATGGGATTCAAAACTTTTGGATTTGCAGGTGGTAGAGAAGATGTTTGGGAGCCAGAACAAGATGTTAATTGGGGAAATGAAACAACATGGCTTGGTGATACAAGATATAAAGGAGAACGTGAACTTGATAATCCTCTTGCAGCAGTGCAAATGGGATTAATTTATGTAAATCCTGAAGGACCAAACGGAAATCCTGATCCACTAGGATCTGGTAGAGATATTAGAGAGACTTTTGCCCGTATGGCGATGAATGATGAAGAAACCGTAGCTTTGACAGCAGGTGGACACACTTTTGGTAAAGCACACGGAGCAGGAGATGCATCATTAGTAGGAGCAGAGCCTGAAGGTGCAAGCATTGAACAAATGGGCTTAGGATGGAAAAGTAGTTTTGGAACCGGAGTAGGTAAAGACGCTATTACAAGTGGTATTGAAGGTGCATGGAAACCAAATCCGACAACTTGGGACAATGGTTATTTTGAAACATTATTTAAATATGATTGGAAATTGACCAAAAGCCCTGCAGGAGCGCATCAATGGACACCAACTGATGAAAGTGCTACAATCGTAGAAGATGCATTTGATCCTACGAAAAAACATGCTCCAATGATGACAACGGCAGATATGGCAATGAAATTGGATCCTATTTATGAACCAATTTCAAGAGATTACATGCAAAATTTTGACAAATTTGCTGATGCTTTTGCCAGAGCGTGGTTCAAACTAACTCACAGAGATATGGGGCCTATTGTACGCTACTTAGGGCCTGAAGTTCCAAGTGAAGTATTGATCTGGCAAGACCCGATTCCTGCTGGTAAAAATGAATTAAACCAAAATGATATTGCTGTTTTAAAGGATAAAATCCTTTCAAGCGGTCTTTCGATCTCACAATTAGTGCATACTGCATGGGCTTCGGCTTCTACATTCCGTGGTTCTGATAAACGAGGAGGAGCTAATGGGGCTCGTATTCGTTTTGAACCTCAAATCAGTTGGGAAGTCAATTCTTCAAATCAGTTAAAAAATGTATTGGCAACTTTAGAAGCGATACAAAAGGAATTTAGCAATTCAGGAAAATCAGTTTCTATAGCAGATTTAATTGTTTTGGGAGGATCAGCAGCGATCGAAAAAGCAGCATCGAATGCCGGATTAAATATAGAGGTTCCTTTTACACAAGGAAGAGGAGATGCATTCTTAGAGCAAACAGATGTACATTCGTTTGAAGCGTTAGAGCCAAAAGCGGATGGATTCAGAAACTATAAAAGCGCTAAAACAACTGCAATAACAGAAGAACTTTTGGTAGACAAAGCTCAATTATTAACCCTTACAGCACCTGAAATGACCGTTTTAGTTGGAGGTTTGAGAGTATTGGATGCTAATTATGACGGTTCTAAGCATGGTGTACTTACTGCAAAAGCAGGAACATTGAGTAATGATTTCTTTGTTAACTTATTAGATTTGGGTATTACCTGGAAAGCAACTAATGAAACCGGAGAAACTTTTGAAGGACGTAATCGTGCAACAGGAGAAACAAAATGGACAGCAACCCGTGCAGATCTTATATTTGGTTCTAACTCAGAACTTCGTGCTATAGCAGAGGTTTACGGAAGTAACGATGCCAAAGAAAAATTTGTAAAAGATTTTGTTGCAGCATGGACTAAAGTAATGAATTTGGATAGATTCGATTTAGTTAAATAATTTTTAGATTAAATACTAAAAAGCAAACCCGACAGGTTTTAAAACCTGTCGGGTTTATGTGTTTATAAGAAGATTCGGAGTTACAAAGGCTCAAAGGATAAAAAAGAAACCAGCGAAATCTGTTTCAATCCTTATAATCCGTGGGCAAAACCTATAAAACAATATTAAGAAAAAACAACTGTTTTATTACTGTAAACCATTGTCTTACGTTCGGCGTGTAATTTTATGGCCCGAGCAAGAACAATACGTTCTAAATCACGTCCCTTCATAATAAAATCATCTACCGAATGTATGTGCGAAACTCTCGCAATATCCTGCTCGATAATTGGACCTTCGTCTAATTCTTCGGTAACATAATGGCTTGTTGCACCAATAATTTTTACCCCACGTTTAAAAGCGGAATGATAAGGTTTTGCACCCGGAAAAGCCGGTAAAAACGAATGGTGGATATTGATAATCTTATTCTCGTAAAGCGAAATCAATTTTGGCGTAATAATTTGCATATAACGCGCCAAAACAATAAAATTGATCTGATATCTTTTCAATAATTCAATTTGTTTGGCTTCACCTTCTTCTTTATTGTCTTTTGTAAAAGGGACACAATGAAACGGAATATCAAAACGTTCCGCAATAGATCTTAAATCGTTGTGATTACTGATAATTACCGGAATTTCGACATTTAATTCATCAGCGCTGTAACGTCCTAAAATATCAAATAAGCAATGATCGTATTTAGATACAAACAATGCCATTTTTGGTTTTTGCTCCTGATTGTATAAATCCCAGGACATATTAAACTGAGTTGCGATGGACTGATTAAAATCGGCTTTAAAGCTTTCTATAGTAACATTATGATTGGTTAATTCACATTCCAATCGCATAAAAAACACATTTTGCTCTACATCAACATGTTGGTCAATATATGTAATGTTTCCTTCTACTTTTGCAATAAAAGTTGTCACTGCCGCAATAATTCCTTTTTGGTCTTTACAGTGAATCAGAATCGTAATTTTTTGCATTTTGTTTTTCGGTTGGGTTGTTATAGTTTTTTTTATTTTAGCCACGAATTTCACGAATTAACACGAATCAAATTTGTGAAAATTCGAGAAATTTGTGGCAAAAAAATTATTTTCCGTCCTGCATTGCAAACACGCTTTTTAGTAAAGGCGTTGTTCTTGCACTAATATTAGTTCGGATATCTTTTTCTTCAACAGCAATCATTTTAAAAACTCCTGCCAAAGCTTGGTTTGTAGTATAATCAGTCAAATCAGGATTTACTTTTTTTACTAACGGAATCGTGTTGTACTTGTTGATAATGTTTGTCCAGACAACATCAGCACCTACTTTTGCAAAAGAGCTTTTAATTACCGGATTAAATTTCCCGTATAAAGCTGTAGTAGTACTATTTTGCAAATAACTGGTTGCGGCGCTATCATTTCCTAACAAAATATTTTTTGCATCTGTAAACGACATGTTTTTAACTGCTGTAACAAATATTGGGGTTGCTTCTTTCACTGCATCTTCTGCAGCGCGATTTAGCACTTTAATACCTTCATCGGCAAGAGAACTAAGACCAATTTTACGTAAAGTTGCGTCTACTTTTTGTAATTCGGCAGGCATTAAGATTTTTACAGCTTCATTTTTGTAAAAACCATCAACTGCGGTTAATTTACTCACTTGTTGCGTAATACCTTTATTAAGAGCTTCTTTTAAACCAGATGCGATATCAACGCCGCCTATTCCCGGAAGTTGCGAAGATAATTGAGGTAATTGATTTAGGGTTTGTTGTACTTGTGCACAAGAGCTAAGAGAAAATACAAGGGCTAAAATTAGAATCTTTTTCATTGAGTAGGTTTTTATATAAGTTTCAAAAATACTACTTATTCAAAAACAAAGCCACAATTTTATTTTAGGAGCATAAACAATTTGTTTTATAACTAACAATTTGTTTTTTTTGAGGTTCTGAGGCTCTGAGTTGCTTAGGTTCTAAGGTTTTTTTAGGAGCTGATCCCGCTATCCGTTTTAATCTTTTGCTTTTTAAAGGAAAAAGCAAAAGGGTTTTCACTTCTATTGGGGCTAGAGAGGGCATTTTGTTTTTTTTAAGAAATGATTGTTTACAGAATCTCATTTCGGATCATTAGATAAACAATCATCCCAATAAAAATTAGCGTAATTATATAGCCAGTCCAGATATTTCGCTTTTCAAATTCTTCGATATACTGATCTGTTAGTTTTCCTTTAAAGCCTTTTATTATCCAAAAGAAAAAAACTCCAATCCAGATAGATTCTAGTTTTGCTTCAAACGGTTCTTTATCCATTTTTTTTGTTTCTTTAATTTTACAGTATTTAATACTTCGTAATTTTTCTAAAGAGTAAAATTATAATTGGTTTATGCATCTTAGAAACGTAGAAACTCAGTCCAGAAGCTTCGGGATAGCGACTTTAAATCAAGGCCAATTCATCCTAATATTTTGATTCCAGTAGGTTTTGCTTGAAATATAGGTATGCTGTATTTCAGGTATCGGAAGATTGTTAGAATCGTAGAATTGTACTCTTATTATTTTTTCGTTGCTGTCATCTTTTAGATTGATATTTCCTTCTGCAGCATCAATTAGTTTCTTTTTCCTTAAGTATAATCCTGGTTTTTCAATAATAAAGACGACAGCTGCTTCGTTATTGGATTCTCTTTCGCCGGCCAAACTTCCGTCTTTATCAAAAGTTTCAACCCTTTGTAAAAAAATATTATTGTAATAGAAAAGTTGAAAAGCAATTTCACCGTGCAATACTTGCAGTTTGTGATTCATGACACGAAATCGAAGTACTTGTTTTTTTGCATTTGTAAATTCTATCGAACCGTTTCCGTCTGCTTTAATGTTATTAGACAAAACTTTAGCAGGTTGGGAGAATTGCTTTATTTTATTGGTATATACATCGTATTTAGAACCGGATTGAGCGTTGACACAAATATTTTGAAGAAGGAACAAAAACACAAATAATAATGGTTTCATTTGATATTTTTTTAAAGTATTGGTGATAAATTTAGAAAAAACCACCTTGTAGATTTTTTCGTTTTATTTGCTTGATTTCTTTTTCTGTAAAAGAATAGATTGATTCTTCAATCCATCTCCATCGTTTTTGCGTTTCAGTATCCATGCCCATCGCACCGTAAACAATTTTGATAGTATTATTGGTTGTAGACATTCTTAACCCCACGAATCGATCCTGAATTTTATCTGAAGACGCTGTTTTAGTACAAGTTTCTAAATTCTTTAAAACTTCAGGGTCTTTCTTAAACCATTGTCTTAAAAAGGACAAATGTGTTTCAGAACATTGATACCCTAAATTTAATGCTGACAGGAATTTACATTTTAAATTGCTTTCATCAGCTTTTTTTTCGCCATCCCAATAGCAATCGTTTCCAATGTTTGTTGTGATATATCCCAGTGCAGCACGTTGTGCATTGGTTATTGTTTTTATATAATCTTCATTGATTTGAAGAACCCCTTTTTTGTCTAACCAAAGGATCTCTACGAAATTGTTTTGAACAGTTTTGGCTTCAGCTTCTTTTTTTACAGTTTGTAATTTGGAAGTTTGCGAAAAAGCGGCATTATAAAAACTTAGAAAGAATAACAGAAAGAGAAAACGTGAACTCATAATTGAAGTTATAAGATATAATAGGAAAAGTGTTTTTATATGGTGTTTTACTTCTTCAATAAATCAATATTTTCTTTGGTTGCCTCAATATAAAGGCTCATTTCGTTGTATTTCCAATTTCCTTTTTTGGTAGCAACAACAAACAACGTTCCTTTTCCTTTAGGTCCTTTTATCGGAATTTGAAGATCACAATTTCCAGTGTCATTATTGATATTGATACTTCCGGAGGTCATTCCATCTGTTTCAATAGGGTTTCCTAGTTTTTCAATTACAGTTTTGTTATTTTTTGCGGCTGTCATAGCGCCTTTGTAAGCGTCAGAATCGGTCATCATCGAAGTGACTCCAAAGAAAATTCCGGCTATAAATAAACCAAGAAGTACCAATAGACTTAAACATCCTGTTGGTACAAACCATTTCCAGTTTCTGTCCCACCAATTTTTTTTAACTTCAGTATAATTTTCTTCCATAATTAAATGTGTAATTTAAGCATAGAAAGATACTATTATTCTAGTTAAAATTGAAAAAAAAATTGGCAGGAAAGATTACTTTAATAGTGTTTTTGTTATTTTACAGCGGCATACTTATTTGTAAAAAGACGTCCTTGTCCAATTGAGATTAAAATATCATAAGGATCTTTATAGTCATCAGACATGATCGATGTGAGTTGCAAATTTTTGATTCCTTTAATTTTATTATCCTGAACATCCAGCTCACCTGAGAAAATAATTAAGTTTTGATATTTTGCCTTATCTGTACCTGTATCAAGTTCGCCATGACTGTGTAGTAAGATCGAGAATTTATTATCCTGACCAGATATGAAGGAACCTTTTCCTTCCCAGATTTCATTTTTGGGATCGTAATAAATGGTGAAATTTTTGAAATCAACGCTTAAACGAGCCGTATTTTGGTTTGATAGTGTAAGAGTAGATGTGCCAATGGAGAGACCTAAATATCCATCATTAAAATTTGACATTGTACAACGAAGCGGATCAATCGTATAAATACCTTCTACATTGGGCGGAGTATTGCCTTTATGAATTGTAATTCCTAGTTGATCTATTGCTGTTTGCATCTTACTATCAACATAGTAATCATAAAGTTTTTGTTCAGAAGCGGGTGTTTCTTTTTCGTTAGAATCATTAGAAGAACAAGCTGTTGCACCAAGAACGATGCATAAAATAAACAGTTTAAAGGTGGTGGTTTTCATCTTATAGTTATGTTTAGAATTTAAATAAAAAAAGATTTTAGCCCTAAAAAAAGAGCTAAAATCAATTAGTAAATATATCTTCTGTTAACTCTCAGAGTTACCAATAAAAGTTTAAAAACTAACAATTTAAGGTGATAATTGATAAGATGATATTCAGAAAAATAACCTTTGGGGCAAAAAAGGCGGTTATACGATAATTATAAAAAACTAGATGTATTGTAGGCAATACAAATTAGGATTGTAAACAGGATTGATTTGATTTAAATCGGCTAAAATTTTGTGTGTGTAATCTCTACCGCCAATTGCTAAATAAAACAATGATTTTGACAGATACATTGGTCTTATAGGAAAAGTGCGCCAACTAAGTAATACATTCTTTAAAAAATGTTTTAAAACATATTTAATTTTATTTTCTTCCGGACGAACAAAATAAATGGTTGAACTTTTAAATTTGGTCATCAGATTTGGAAACATCACAAATCTTGCGCCCTGTTGAATTAATAGATTAATTTCAAAAAGAGTTAATCCTTCAATATTCTCTGTTTTCATGATAATTGGTATTAGAAATTAGTGGTATTATTATGATGCAAAGTTCCTTCGGTTTTGATGATTTTTTATCCTTTAAAAGATTTAAAATTAATAAGTTAAGGTATTTTTTTTTAGTTCAGAATAAAACAAAAAAAGAACTGTACAAAAGGATTCACTTTGTACAGTTCTCTGGTTATTAATATCCCAACTTAAATATTATTTATTCGCTACAGTATTTTCGTTTAAAAGTATTTTACTCAAATCACTGTCTCTTTCATAAACATCCTGAAAGAAACTAACCTCACCAGATTCATTTACCCATGATGTAAAGTAACAAATGTAGATAGGCACTTTGTTTGCCAATTTAAAAGTAGTCTCTTCAGTACCATCCATTGCTTTGTTAATTCTTTCTTCTGTCCATTCCGGATAATCTTTCAACATTGCAATTGCCAGTTCTTTAGCTTTATTAACATTCACACAACCGTGGCTAAAAGTTCTTTTTTCGAAATCAAATAATGTTTTTGCAGGTGTATCGTGCATGTAAATATCATCTGGATTTGGGAAAATAAATTTCACTAAACCTAATGAATTTTCCGGACCTGGTTTTTGTCTCACCTGACCGTTTACAATTTCCATATTGTGTTCTTCCAAATAATTTTTGTCAGCAGCAATTTTTGATTTCAATTCATTATCCACAATACTTTGCGGAACAGTCCAATAAGGACTAAAAACAATTTTATCAATGTTACTGTTAAAAATCGTTGTTTTGGTCAATGGAGCACCTACGAACACTTTAGAAGTCAATTCGATTTTACCATTTTTTACATAAATCAATTCAAACGATGGCACATTAACCATTATATATTCTTTGTTGTCACCAAGTTGTGGCATAATAGCTTTACAACGCTCGATATTAAGTGTCAAAGTTTTAATTTTTTCATCAATTGGGGTATTCAAATCCTTGATATTATCTTCATTAATAATATAGTTTGGTTTTAAACCGTTACGCAATTTATATTTCATTACACCATCCATTAATTCCTGATCATAAACATCGCTTTTAGAATCGTTTTTCAAATCGCCCATTACGTACAATCTATTTCTAATTTGAGCTACAGTATTTGATTTTGCATCAGGTCGAATGTCTTTATAGGGAGTTTCTACAGATATAGGTTTCCAGTTGTCGTCTTTCTCTATTTTTTTGTATTTCTTTAAAGCATCTTCAAGTTTAGAATATATATTATTTACCACAGAACCGTTTTTAGGGTCTTTATCTAATAAAGCAGGTTTACTCATTAAAGAATCTAATAAGGTTTCATAAGAGATTGTTTGTTGTTTTCCTTCAAGTGCTTGATTAGCATAGATAATGTATGCCGCACTCAACAACATATCAGAATCTGTTTTGGAAAGTTTTTCTTTAGAATCTGCACTAAAAATCGAACTAATTTCTTCTTTATAAGGAAATTCAATTTGCGCTGATTTCTGATCTGTGTTGTTTATTTTTTTGAATAGGATATTTCCGAAGTCAGTTATTTTCCCATTTTTATACCATATAGTTCCATAAGATCTGTTTTTGTATAAAGAAATCACATCATTTTGGTATTTTTTTAAATCAGAATATCTTCTAAAAAAATCATTCAATACTTCTGTGTCTACTACATCATCGTTCTTATAAATAGTATTCATGTAAATGTCGGCAGAATTTTTTTTTGTATTTACATCATTTTTCTCAAGGTTATTAAAAGATGAAGTAAAGAAACCTGCGACTAAAATTAGGGTGAGTGGATATAATGTTTTCATTTTATTTTAAATTTTTACGTTATTGTTCGTTAGGAAGTTTTGGTAAAAATTTGGGGTTTTTCTACACTGCTAAATTAATGTATCATGCTGCTAAACAAGTTGTTATATTCAGTTTAAATGTTGCGAAATTGCCATGTTTGTAGGTTTTATATGTATATATCAACTAGTGGTTTAGATTGTTACCCCTGATATGAAAAAAAACATTTCTTTTTTTGTTAACATAAAGCTATTGAAGTGATCAAATATTAAAATAATTTGTAAATTGCTCCCTTAAAATTATCATATTCATAAAATGGAACAACAAAAACCATATAATCCTAAAAATAAAGTAAGAATTGTAACCGCTGCTTCACTTTTCGACGGACACGATGCTGCCATCAATATTATGCGTCGTATTATTCAGTCAACGGGAGTTGAGGTAATACATTTAGGTCACGATCGTAGTGTCGAAGAAGTTGTAAATACCGCTATTCAGGAAGATGCAAATGCGATAGCAATGACCTCGTATCAAGGTGGACATAATGAATACTTTAAATATATGTATGACTTGCTTCATGAAAAAGGAGCGGGACATATCAAGATTTTTGGTGGAGGAGGCGGAGTAATTCTGCCAAGCGAAATTTCAGAATTACATGAATATGGAATAACAAGAATTTATTCTCCAGATGATGGACGTTCTTTAGGATTACAAGGAATGATCAATGATTTGGTAGAACGTTCAGATTATCCAATTGGTGATAAACTAAACGGAGAAATCGATCATATCGAAAATAAAATTCCAACGGCAATTGCACGTTTGATTTCGGCAGCAGAGAATTTCCCTGAAATCGCAAAACCGGTTTTCGATCAAATTCATACTAATAATGCCGATTCTAAAATTCCGGTTCTTGGAATTACAGGAACAGGTGGAGCCGGAAAATCTTCTTTGGTAGATGAATTAGTTCGTCGTTTTTTAATTGATTTTCCGGAAAAAACAATCGGATTAATTTCTGTCGATCCTTCGAAACGTAAAACCGGAGGAGCACTTTTAGGAGACAGAATCCGTATGAATGCCATTAATAATCCACGTGTTTATATGCGTTCATTGGCAACACGTCAATCAAATTTGGCATTGTCTAAATATGTTGCTGAGGCTATTCAGGTTTTAAAAGCGGCAAAGTATGATTTGATAATCCTTGAAACTTCGGGTATTGGGCAATCAGATACGGAGATTATGGATCACTCAGATGTATCCTTATATGTAATGACTCCGGAATTTGGTGCTGCAACACAATTGGAGAAAATCGATATGCTTGATTTTGCTGATTTGGTGGCGTTGAATAAATTTGATAAAAGAGGTGCTCTTGATGCCATTCGTGACGTTAAGAAACAATATCAAAGAAATCATAATTTATGGGATAAAAATCCTGATGAAATGCCGGTTTTCGGAACAATTGCTTCGCAGTTTAACGATCCTGGAATGAACACGCTTTATAAAGCGATTATGGATAAAATTGTCGAAAAAACAGAATCAAATCTAGTTTCGACTTTTGAAATTACACGAGAAATGAGCGAGAAAATCTTCGTGATTCCGCCACACAGAACGCGTTATTTATCTGAAATCGCTGAGAATAACAGATCTTATGATGAAAGCGCTGCTTCTCAACAAAAAGTAGCGCAAAAACTATACGGAATCTTTAAAACGATTGAATCGGTTTCTGGTAAAATTCCGCAAATTAATAAAACAGGAATCGATGATTCAACTGTTTTACCAAGCGCAACCGAAGTACATGACGAAAATCGTATTTTCTTAAACCTTTTACTAAATCAGTTTGATAAAGTAAAAATGGATTTAGATCCGTACAATTGGGAAATTATCCTGAATTGGGAGGAGAAAGTAAACAAATACAAAAATCCGGTTTACTCGTTTAAAGTTCGTGATAAAGAAATTAAAATCGCAACACATACTGAGAGTTTATCGCATTTACAAATCCCAAAAATTGCTTTGCCTAAATACGAAGCCTGGGGAGATATTTTGCGTTGGAATTTACAGGAAAATGTTCCTGGAGAATTTCCGTTTGCGTCTGGATTATATCCGTTTAAACGTGAAGGCGAAGATCCGTCAAGAATGTTTGCGGGAGAAGGCGGACCAGAAAGAACCAACAAACGTTTTCACTATGTGAGCGCAGGATTGCCGGCAAAACGACTTTCGACAGCTTTTGACAGTGTGACATTATACGGAAACGATCCTGATATTCGTCCTGATATTTACGGAAAAATAGGGAATGCAGGAGTTTCGATTTGTTGTCTTGATGATGCTAAAAAACTGTATTCAGGTTTTGACTTGGTTCATGCTTTAACATCTGTAAGTATGACTATTAACGGGCCTGCGCCAATGTTGTTAGGTTTCTTTATGAATGCGGCGATCGATCAGCAATGTGAGTATTATATTAAGGAGAACGATTTAGAAAAAGAAGTTGAAGCTAAAATCAACAAAATATACAAAGAAAAAGGAACAGAACGTCCTAAATATCAAGGCGATCTACCGGAAGGAAACAATGGTTTAGGTTTAATGCTTTTGGGTGTTACCGGAGATCAGGTTTTGCCTCAGGAGGTTTATAATGAAATAAAAGCCAGAACATTATCACAAGTTCGTGGAACGGTTCAGGCCGATATTTTAAAAGAAGATCAGGCGCAAAACACTTGTATTTTTTCTACCGAATTTGCATTGAGATTAATGGGTGACGTTCAGGAATATTTTATTACCAAAAACGTTCGTAATTTCTATTCGGTTTCGATTTCAGGATATCACATTGCTGAGGCAGGAGCGAACCCAATTACGCAATTGGCATTTACGCTTTCTAATGGTTTCACTTACGTGGAATATTATCTAAGCCGTGGAATGAGCATCAACGATTTTGGACCTAATTTATCGTTCTTCTTCTCGAACGGAGTAGATCCTGAATATTCGGTTATTGGTCGTGTGGCACGTAAAATTTGGGCAAAAGCCATGAAAAACAAATACGGAGCCAACGAAAGAGCACAAATGCTGAAATATCACATTCAGACTTCGGGACGTTCGTTACACGCACAGGAAATTGATTTTAACGATATCAGAACTACTTTGCAGGCTTTGTATGCGATTTACGACAACTGTAATTCATTGCACACCAATGCTTATGATGAAGCGATTACAACACCAACCGAAGAATCTGTGCGTCGTGCAATGGCAATTCAGTTGATTATTAATAAAGAATTAGGTCTGGCGAAAAACGAAAATCCAATTCAGGGCTCGTTCATAATCGAAGAATTAACAGATTTAGTTGAAGCAGCCGTTCTGCAAGAATTCGACCGAATCACAGAACGTGGCGGTGTTCTTGGCGCAATGGAAACAATGTACCAACGTTCTAAAATTCAGGAAGAAAGTTTGTATTACGAAACCTTAAAACACAACGGAGATTTCCCAATTGTGGGCGTAAACACGTTCTTGAGTTCAAAAGGTTCTCCAACGGTAATTCCGGCAGAAGTAATTCGCGCCACCGAAGAAGAAAAACAATATCAAATTACAATGCTCGATAACTTACACCAGTTTCACGAAGCAAAAGTAAACGAGCATTTAAGCAAACTGCAAGAAGCCGCGATTAAAAACGAAAACTTATTCGACCATTTAATGGAAGCTACAAAGGTTTGTTCGCTTGGTCAGATTACTTCGGCATTGTTTGAAGTTGGCGGGCAGTATAGAAGGAATATGTAAAAACTAATATTTAGCTAAATTCAAATAATTGTAAATGGAATATTTATAGTATCTAATGAGATATTTGAGTTTAGCTAAATTTATATTAATTTGCTTTTGGTTGACTAAACGTTGGCTAGTATTGATTTATCTTTATCTTTGTTTAAAAATTAAAGATTATGGCGACGTTGAAATACTTACTTCAAAGTAAAAGTGAAAATTCAAATATTTATGTTCGCTATTCAATAAACAGAACAGCAGTTTTTAAAAGAAAAACGGGTTTTGTGATTAATCCGAAAGATTGGAGCGAAGACAGATCACAACCAATTCAAAAAAATCAGGAATTAAAAGCTTTAAAATCTAAACTAGACAAATTATCCGTTTTTATTAATGATGCTTACAATAATGCGATAAGCACAGGTGTAGAATTTACAGGTTCTTGGTTGCAACTTCAAATTGATTTATTTAACAACAAAATTGTTGTTGTTGATCTGGATGTATTAACTAATTCAATTGACGAATATGTCGAAAGTAATGAAAATTTACGAAGAGGTTCAATAAAAAATCTAGAGAATCTTAAAAAGTTTATTACTAATTACGAAACCGATTATTTAAAAGGAAAGCATGTACTTATTAGAGATATTGATTTGGATTTTATTGATGCTTTTAAGAAGTACCATATAAGTAAGGGAAGATCTGTAAACTATATTGGTACTTATATTTCAATATTAAGAGCGGTTGTCAATAAGGCTTCATTAAATGGTATTCCTACACATCCTCAGTTCAAACAAATAAAGGCAATTAAGCAACTCAAAGAGCCTGATGAAATTATTATACTTACTGAATCTGAACAAGAACTTATAAAAAATTTAGTTTTAGTACGTGAAGCTCATATTAATGCTAGAAAATGGCTTTTGCTGGGTTGTCTAATTGGACAACGGTCAAGTGACTTGCTTAATATAACTGCTAACAATATCAAAGATATTAAGGGTATGAAAATCATTGAATTGAAACAGCAGAAAACTGGTAAACTGGTTGCAATACCATTACTTCCAGATGCACACAAAATAATCGAAAGCGGATTACCTTATAAAATAAATTTAGAACATTTTAACAAATACAGTAAGGAGGTTTGTAAGGAAGCTAATATTAATACAATTGTAAAAGGTAAAATGCGTATTGATAAAAAAAGAACTTTAACTTCTGGATTTTATGAGAAATGGCAGGTTATTAGTTCTCATGTGTGTAGACGTTCTTTTGCTACTAATTTTTACGGGAAAATTCCAACATCTGTTTTAATGAATATAACTGCTCATAGCACGGAGAGTATGTTTTTGTCTTACATCGGAAAAACCACTTATGATAATGCTTATCAAATGTTAGAATATTTCAGTAAGCTTGAGAGAAAAGAAGAAATTTCAAAAGATAAAGTAAATTAAAAATTAGTTAATCATTTATAAAATGGATAATATTTTTTTTATAGAATTAATTATTAAAAGTTACAGTAATGCTTTCGATTCAGGTAGTTATGAGTACGAAGAAGAAACTTTTATAAATAATGGGCGAAGTGTTGAAAATCTAAACGATTATATTAAATCAAACTTTAGATATAGATTTTTAACTGAGTTAAAAAGAATACAAACATTATTAAAAGAAACTGATAAAGTTGAACTTTATTCTTTTTTAGTAAAGATTAAGGAGGCAAGCTATATCTTGAATAATAGTATTTTAGCATATAAAGAAAGAGAATATCAAAAAAATAAAAGAAATAATTTGATAGGAGCTATTGATGATGATAAGAGTTTATTTTTTGATTTAATTGAAAGTTTTGAAGAATCATATGATATTAGCCTTTCGAATATAATTAGCAAAGCAAAAAAAGACATTTTATTTAACTTAATAGATGGTTCTTTTATAACTCAAACCATAGAAAGTTTTTCTCTCGATGATTTTGAAAATAATAATGTGCCTAAATTAATTAATTCGAATATTGATAATTTATATTTAGGTGAAGAAACAAATGAATTAGGAAGTAAACTGTTTGAGTTTCTATGTAATCATTACATGCTCAATAAAAATACATCTGTTAAATATATTAATATTTTGTATTTTTTAAAAAATGATGTAGACAAAAAAATCTACATTTTTAATTTGACACAAGAAAAATATAAATCATTGATACTTGAAAAAACAAAAATTTCTATTAGTAAATTTTCAAAATCTGAGAATTATTATGATGTTCAAAAGTCAATTTTAGATGCATTGGAAAACACTTTTACTAAACTTTAGCGTTGAGGTTTTTCAAATATACTGTTATACCATAAAAGTACTATAAAAGTACTATTTTGATCTATTTTTTAGATGTATGTTCTTGATTATCATTGTAGTGAATATTTAAAACAAAGCTACAATGAACAATCAAATTATCCTGAACGGCATTACAATCGAGGATTTAGCCCAAGCATTAGCACCCTTATTGAAAACTACACTAGTTCAATCTCAAGATGCATTACCAGAAAATATTACCCGAAAGCAAGCATGTGAAATCCTAAACATTGGATTAGCTACTTTATGGAAACACACCAAATCTGGGAAATTAACCTCCTATGGGATTGGAAACAGAATAATGTATAAGCGCGACGAAGTTCTGCAATCGTTAAAACCTATAAACATTTAAAGTTATGGGAATTGATGAAAATAACTACGAAAATAGCAACAACGCTACAGTAGACGTAATTGAAACATGGGAAAAAGAATTTAAAGAAAAAGTAAAACTTAAATTCAAAATTAAAAACCCAAAATTTACTATAGATGATGCATTATTAAAAGGTGCAGAGATTCTAAGCAAACGTGATGTATCTTTTTTGAAAGCGCGTGATTATTTGACTGAAAATAACCCAGAAAATAATGCTTTAATCAAATATATGACAGCTTATATCGAACATGATACCAAACTCAACGAAAAGTATTATCCATATAGCATTGATGAACTTAATTTGTTATATGAGAAAAATACAAAAATTGATGAACACGGACTTAGAAAAAAGGTTTACAATCGATTTAATACATTGTCATATAGAAACTTTGTGATTTTTATGGTATTGAAATTACAAGGGCAATACGATTCTGAATTAGATGATGAAATTTTTCGGGTTAAATCTATTGATAACAGGGAGTACAATCCACTTACAAAAATACCAAAACAATTACGCACATTTTTACCCTTTAGAATTAAAGAAATCGATATTAAATGTGCATTCGCAACATTCCTTGATATTAAGTTAGGAACTGAATTTAGACATAATATTTATGAAATTATTAGTAAAAAAGAATTTGCTAGAGCATTAAATGCAAACAGTGCAGAGGGCGATGTTGATTGGTATGAGAAAAATATACTTGTACTTAAAAAGGTTTATGGGAGTTTTGCAACATTGGTTCTAACAAAGGAATGGTTTCTAAATAGAGGTATGGCTTTTAGAAAACTAGTAGAATACGAAAGTCGATCGATTGGTCAACTTGTTGAAGTGAACAAAATAGAAAATTATGCAAGATTACATGATTGTATTTTTGTTTTAGCCGAAACTCAATGCAAGACGATTGTTTTAGGTAAAGTTCAGTTTGTAGAGAAAGAATGTTTACCTCTCGTAAAACGGGATGGAGTGCCTAATTTATTTTATTATTTTGATGATAAAGGACAAGCAAAAATAACTCCATCATCAATTGCAGAGTATTTTTTACAAGAAGACTTTCAAAGAATATCAAGTAAAGCTGATAAATTAATAATTTTTAAAAATACCAATAACGTAATTGAACCCTTTAATGTCAATACTGATTTGTTGTCAAGTCTAAAACTTGGAATTATTGAATGTGGACAACAACGAAATAAAGTAATGAGTGAAATTTCGATTAAATATGATCTTATGATTAAACCAGCCTTGCGTCTTATAGATTCAAAAGTGTTAAAGCTTTATCGCGATTCGCAAAATAAGTTTGGATTACCATTCAAAAATGGATTTTATTTAATGAATAAATCGGGACAAATTAAAGTGAAAGATTATAATGAAGTTGACGGTTTTTTTTCAAAACACAAAATACAAGATCATGAATTTGTGTATACTGATGAGATTGGAATGTTTGAAAGAGTTGTACAAAACGTAAGTGATGATGACACTTTAGCTTTTCAATCGATGTTAGGTTATTTAATTCAATCTTACAAAGATGCAAGTTGCTGTCCAGCTATTATTTTAAGCGATAAAAATGCTGATAATGTTAACAGAAATGGAGGGAGGGGAAAAACCTTGTTTTTGAAAGCATTAGAACATGTTTTACCAGTAATGGTAAAAGGTGGTTTAGAGTTTGATCCAAAATATACACATGTTTTTGCTGATCTGGAATCAGAAACACAATTATATGTTGTAGATGATACAATTTCTGGATTCAAATTTGAACAAATTTACACTCAAATTACAGGTAGTTTAGTATGTCAAAGAAAGGGTTCAAAAGCGGAAACAATACCGTTTGATTTATCGCCAAAATTTGTCTTTACTACAAATTATTTGGTTGGTTACAATAAAGAAAATAACTCAACAAATAGACGTTTTATTGAGTATCAATTTAATAATCACTATAATCAAACTAATACCCCAAAGATTGAATTTGGATGTACATTGTTTGATGATTGGGATATTAGTGAATGGAACAGATTTTATTCATTTATTTATCGTTGTGTTGCTGTTTATTATGAACATTCTATTATTTCTCCAGTTTACAATAAAGAAAAGGATAATTACAATATTCTTTTTAATGATGCTGTAAAACTAGAATTATTTGAAATACTTATAAAAGAGGTTATACGTGAAAATAATGAATTTACGGTAAGCGTTTTTTTAACTGCATATGGAAAACAAGATCATATACACACAAACCCTAAATATTTTACAAGTAAAAACACTAAATTATATATTGATGCGTGGTTTAATAAACAATTAAGCATTGATGATAGTATGAAATGTTGGACATACAGGAAGGATAAAAGAAAGTGGTTTCGCAAAGATGATCTGTCAATGAATTCATTATTAGAAAAATTCACTCATTATTCTGAATAATAGTATAAATATGCAGTTAGTCAAAAAAAGTCTAATAGATTAAATTTTAATCTTATGTAATATTACAAGACACTTACGTACCTACTTGCATCGGGGAAGCCTTATATTTATTGACTTCTTACGTTAATTACACTTAAATTAATATTTTAAAAATAAAATAAAATAAAATAAAATAAAATAAAATAAAATAAAATAAAATAAAATAGTTAATTATAGAAAACTTATATTTTGCATATCAATTATGCTAATATAAGTTTTTCTTTTTTTGCGTAATTAACGTAATTGCTTTTTTAAATGTTTTAAAATCAATTTTTTATGTCGGTTGTGAGTGTAATGAGTTGTGTTTTTTTATTTAATATTCATATAATTATTACACTTGATAAAATGATAAAAAAACGGACAAACAAAAAATCAATAAAAACAGTTTGATATAAATCAATTTTTATTATTCGTTTTTGTCTTTTCTTTTTAAAGAATCAGTTATTAGGAGACAAATTTGGCTTATAGGAAGTACTTGTAATAGTTCTTTTAATCTTTTTACAACTGCGTAAGATTTTTTGTTTGGCATTATCCAAAAAATTATTATCAGTACTAAAAAAAACAACAATATTATTGATAGATTAATTGTAAGTGGTGTAATTTGACTCATTTTATTTTCATTTACTGTTGAGACAAATTTATAGAGAAAGAAAAAAGATTTCCGTTCCTACGCGTTCCGGAACGCCTAACCTAACAATTTTGAATGTGGAATTTTAAATCCTTCTTTGTCAAATGTTTTTTGACTTTCAATAAATTTTTCGTCATCTGGATTTAAATATTTTCTTAATGTATCTTCAGTTCCTTCGACTTCAAAATTTTGTCTGATTAATTTAGCAAATGCGGTATAATTTATTTCTCCATTTTTGCCTTTCGGCGCATCTAAGTAGCCGTTTTGAGCAAGTGTGCCCAGTACAAAACCGATATGAGTTCTTTTGCCAGTCCATTTAATTTTTGGATTAATTTCTTTCGATTCTCTTATATCCACTATCATATTTTGAATTTTGATTAGTTCGAGAATAAATTTATATCCGATCAAAAACAATGATAAAGGTAAATTACTTAGAGTTTTGAATCTTTTTAGATGAAATTCATTAAAGTAAAAACTTTCAATGTATGTTGTTTTTATGTTTTCATTCTTAAAATCAAAATTGCTAAAAAGAGTTGGTATTTTTCTGCCTATTAGAAGATTATTGTAATGTCTTTTCGCTATATGTTTATAATATAAATCTCCAACTTCAGCATTGTCTAATAAAAGTGAACAATATCTCGATTTTTTTTCATCAACATAAAAATCAGACTTTAAGGTTTTTAATTGAATCTTGATGGCTTCAATGTTAAACTTTATAAATGAATCAAAATTCTCTGGATCTGATGTTGAGAGGTTTAAATATATTTCACTTAGCGAATCTTCATAAAGTTTTTTTATTTCTTTAATTATTTCTTCTTGTCTTAATTGAATTTTTTCTAAACTTTTTTCATAAAAATCTTGATTTTCATACTCCACAAGCACATAATGTTCTAGATAATCTATGTCTTCTGAACCAGCTAATATAATAAAATCAAAATAGTAGTTTTTTCCTAGTGCCTTAATAAATGACTTAACGATTTTCATAAAAAAATTATTTTGTTATTCGAATGTTAGGATTTCCATAAATATGCATTGCTAATTTACCTTCAGGGACTATAAAAGCTGTTGAAATATTTTCCTTGTAATCTCCTAGATCTAAGTTAGCAATATGTACAGCTTCTGAAATTTTATACCCTTCATTAAAAGAATTCAGAAAGCTTTCTAACCAATAAGATGGAATAGTTATATCTAAGCGCCAAAAAGGAGCAATCACGGCTTTATATCCAAGAGCAAGAATGTCATGGCAAACTGAGGAAACACCTTTTGCGAAAAAATCTTCATTAACAACACCAGAATTACAAATAAACAATATTGCTATTTCTCCACGTCCAAATAAATATTCTGGATCAATAATCGCGCTTTTTGAATCATGATTTGTATAAATACCTTTAAAGTCCATGAATCCTAATTCACCATGAGCTAAAAAAATATTTATATCTGTATCAATTTTTTTCTTTAAGTTACGAGATGTTAAAATATTTGTTTTCTGTTTTTCCAATACAGGTTTTATATTTTTAAAACTTATGTTTATTGGGATATCTTCATCTTCAATTGGTATCCAAGCAGTAGAGGTGAATTTTTCTTTTATTAAATATTCATTACTATTTTTAATAAACCATTCTAATGAAATGATATTTGTAAAAGCGACTTTTGAGCTTAGAAAATCACCGTTATTAATTATTAAATTTGATGAAAACTCTGAAAGATCAATTGAACTACAAAAGAAAACTTCTTCATAATTTTCAGTAATCTCAAGATCAGTGAATGCAAATGTTTTCAATGCGTTTCGGTATGCATCATCTTGTGCTCCAAGATCAAAGTAATTGTTAGAATTGAAATAAAACTCTTTCTTTGATTTTGACCAAAGTTTCATTTGTTTAATATCCCATTTTTTTAATTCTTTCAATGAAATATTTTTTTCACTATTTATTGTTAAAACATAGATATTCGAGTTAAGATTAAATAGCCAAACCAAGAGATGATCTTTGATTAGAATAACTTCTTTCTTGATATGAGCTAAATAATTATTTAATCTACTTATTATTTCTTTATCAGGTTCGGGTGTTGACTTTACAACAGTATTAAAAGCGTGATACTTGTTATTGAAGGTAAGATTGTTGTCGTTAATTACTATTCCACAAAGTAATATGCCGTCAATGTCTTCTTCTTTTAATGCTTGTGATAGTAAATTTTTCGTTTGAAGTTCTAAATGTTTAACTTCAAATTTAAAGTCATTTGAAGAATTTGTTTCAAAAACACTTATCAGTAAGTTAATTAGGTTTTTTTTATTGTTTTCTTCATCTCCAAAATGTTGCGCTAGAAGAGTTGAAACTATAATTGAGTCTATTTTGTCTTCTAATTTTGATATAAGATTTTCAAGTTGCTCATGAGATTTGATATTAAAATGCTCTTTATGGCGCTTTATATTATATAAATAATTTAGCCAAGGTATAATGCCGTTATCTTTAAAAGAGATTATCTCATTTATCTTTTCATCAAGATATTTTAAAGACTCATCAACTATTTCAGGTTTCTTGCCTGCAATTTTAATAATACCTAAATAGTAACTTAATTTAAATTTTTGTTGATCATATGCTTTTAGTTTGAGTTTATCAATTGTTTTGTTAAGGCTTTCCATCATTGGAAAAAAATTGAATGTTCTGTAGAATTTTAATGCATTGTGCAATAAATCATTTTGAACAGAATATGTAAAGGTTTTATATCTTGATAACGAACTGTAATATAAAGCTCCATAAATAGATGCCTCATATGGACTATTTTGATAGATAAAACAATTGAATAGTAATCCCCAACCATAATAGTGTTTTTTTTCTTGTATTGAGATTACCAAAATTTCCTCAGAGAAATTTCTAGCTCGTTGATATTTGTTGTTAAAATTAAGTGTATCAATGAAGTTGTGACATAATGTAAAAAACTCATAGTCTAATGAGTATTTATTTTTAAAAGCCTTTATAATTGTTATTTGTAAAAGAAAATCTTCGATCTTTTGATCGGTGATTTTTTCAGGTTTTAACGTGTAAAGAATATTTAAAGCAACGGAAATTATTTTTTCTTCTTCTTCTTTTGTTAGAAGGTTTTCAGGTACAGTAAAATCATATAGCCTTAACAAATTGGAAGATTTTGATTGGAAGATTTTGGTCAACAATTCAAAGAATTCGTCGGGTTCACATCTAACTAAATGAAAAGGTTTATCTTCAGTGATATTCAGATATGAAATATTTGAAAATGATTTATTTAGAGAATTTACCATATGTGCAAAACCTTCAATCTTACATTTTCTAATAATTTCTAATAAATCTGATTTGTAGACTGATATCTCGTATTCTGCATATGCTATTTGATTAAGAATGTTGGAAATGGAATATTCTATAGATTCGTCGTATAATTCTTTAGTTCGCTTATCTAAATCGTAGTAGTATTTATTATTTAGAGCATTTTCAAGAATAACCAAGCGATTAGCTATATGGTCTCCCTCATCAATTTTGTCGATTGCCTCAGTTATTATTTTGGGGATAAAACCTTCTGGTGTAAGGTTGATTTCTTTCCAAATCATTCGCTCACGGATTACACTAATTGGCGGAGCAAAGGATAGAAAATTTATGAAGTTGTTATTAAATTCATTTTCGTCTTTATAGTAAGTTATCTCTGCATATTCTTTTTGCATAGGTTGGTTATTCTCGTAAGAAAATAATCCTCTTTTGAGACTTCCGGATTCTATGTAATTTGTTAATAATGAATAGTCAATAATTGATATTCCATTAATGTTGAGATTTGAAAATTTATTGTAATTAGAAATTATTACAGGAACTATTTTTTTTTCCGAAAAATAATCTGACAAGACTTCAATTTTTTCGACTAAGGAAAATGTAGATTCAGAAATTTCAAAAATTGCATTATGTATTTCTTTTGACTCTATTGGAAAATCAAAACATTTTGTTTCTATTAAAATATAATAATCTTGAAGTTCAAAAAATAGATTGTTGTTAAGATTAATTAGGTTGTCTAAATGATTAATTTCGGTTTTTTTAAAATTGAATTTTATTTTCAGAGCTGTTAGCTCTTCCTCAATGTAATTTTTTAAAATTTGTGCTCTCTTTTTATTAGCGTGGTTTGCCTCGATTAATATTTGCTCATATAAGAGTGTATAATTGGGTGCAGACAATGTTGAAATACAGAAATATATATCATTGTTAACCTCAAATAAAGGTCTTCTCCACAGATATGGTCGATCAGAACTAGAAGTTAAAGCTTTCAGAATCTTTCTTATCAATATTTCATCAAAATCCGTACATGTTTTTAAATAACTGATTAGATGATCTTTTTTAATTTTTGCTGGAGATTGATTAACGGATGTTTCTTTTGAACTTAAAGTTTTATTATTAAATAAAATATAGGTTAATTCGACAATTGGAATTAAAGCGTTATTTAATTGTTCAAGGGTTAATCCGTCATAATATTCTAATTTTTGATTTTGGTAATGATAATATTTACTTAATAAATGTATCGTGATTGACAAGTTTGCATCTGTTTCATCAATTGTTCCGGTCATTAAATTTATGTAGTCCGAACTAATTTCGCAGTTTGTGATGCCAATCTTTTTTTTATTCAACTTTTTATAAATATAGGATAGTGGTAATCTTAATTCATAAAAGTTACTATGTGTTCTGATTTCAGATGCATGGTTTAGTAGTTTTATCCATTTTATTCCTGATATAATTTTTAATACTTCTGAGTTTTCACTTTCCTCTAAATTGCCATTTTCATAGATTAAAATTGCGTATGCGGATTCTATGTTTAAAAAAATATTTGCATGATTCCATATCAAATAGAAAAATTTTCCCAATTCTAAGTCAGTAAAACTAATACGCGGATAGTAATCTGTGTTAGTAGGATTCCATTTGTTGAATAGTGATATTAAATACCCCAAAATATCACCGCCTACTTCAATCATATGTTGCATTGAAACTTCTGAACCGTCTTCTGAAATAAATTTTGAAAATTCAATATCACCTTGGTGAAAAGCTATTTTTCCTCCCATCAATTGTTGGGTAATTAAAGGTATGATCTCGAGATGATTTTTGTTAATGCTTTTAAAAAGAAAATCTAGTAATTCATTCTTTGTAAAATTCATTTCTAAAAAACTATCAAAAATGAAATTTTGAATTTCATTTGAAATCTGATTGCAATCTATAATAAAATTTATAATGCTTGTTTCATTTTTTGAAAGTTCCTCTCCGTTTTCAGATATTATTTTTTCTGGGTTAAAATCTTCTGAAAAAGGATTTGCAAAATCATATTTTAGGATATTTAGAAGCTTGTCTGATATAGCGGACTCTGACATAATTTTTAAAGTTTTATCAAAATAGAAAATACCAATTTACATTTTATATTGTTTGTCATACTATTTTTATAAAAAAAGATTGGTGAAAGATCAGGAATTTGATAGATTTAGTAAATGAAATAATAAGTAAGATTTAAAAGTAAAACCAATTTATTATTTTGGTATTTTATAATTAGCAGATTTTAATCAAAAAGATTGTAAGTATAAAAAACGAAAAAAGCGAGTATTGTGTAATTGTTATAATCCATCAATTAGTATGTCAGAATTAGTTAAACGACAACATTTTGTTCCTAGAACTTATCTTAAACACTTTGGAATTTTAAGAGGTAAAGAGTTTTTAATAAATGTACTGCCAAGTTCTGAAAACGATATGACTAAAGTATTTCAGACAAATATCAAGCGAATTGCTTTTGAAAATAATCTTTACACTATGCCAGGCGAAACAATTGAACAAAAAATGGCAATTGAAAAATTTTATGCAGATGAATTAGAACAACATTATGATAGGATTTATCAGATATTAGTTGACCCAACTAGAAATACAATAACTTCTGAGGAACGAGATTTAATTATCTCAACAGTTGTAACAATGTTTTATAGAACTACAAAATGGGTTAACCTCAGTAAAAACCTGATGAGCAGAATTTTTTTTCAAATGTTTGAAATTTGTAAACAAACTGGTAAAGATTACTTTATGTATGAAAATGAAAAAATTTCTATTGCAGGCAAGAGTCTTGAAGAGTTTGCAAAAGAATTTAATGATACCCGTCAACCTTTAATGATTTTAGAGCAATTAGAAACAGCTTATAAATTAATTGCTTTACGAACTAAATTTGATGCAATTGTTGTAGCTAAATTGAATAGTGAAAATTGTGAATATGTTACTAGTGATAATCCTGTCATTGCAAGCAATCCATCTCGCGAAAGATTAATCCCTTTTAATCACGAAAATTTATTATACTTACCTTTAGACTCTAAACATATGCTTATGCTAATCCCTGAAGTTGTAGAAGGTAATGAAAATAAAATTTTTAGAAAGTTATACAACGATTATAGAAGTAAATTCTCTAGGATAACTTCTAATTTTCAACAGATGGCAAATTCGGAAAATTTTATTTTCGGATCAGAAGCAAGTCTTCATTTGTATTTAAAAACGAAATCTCTAACGGAAGATCCCTTAACAGATAAACAAATTAGTGATCCCAATATTATTGAAAAAATTTTATCTCAAATAGATTAAAAAAGTTGCCAAAAAAGAATCATTTTTATATAATATGGTTTTCCGTAATAAAAAGATACTAAAATCCTTTACATTTGAAAATATTTTTTTACGCTTTTTTTTATTAAAATTTAATTTTATTACTTCTGAATCCAATGATATTAAGTGAAACAATAGATCCTTTAACCAATAATATTAAAACTAAGATTCTAATTTTACCAGCACACCATGGTGACTGTTTTATTGTTAAAACATTTGATAAACAACAAAATGAATTTAACATTCTGATAGATGGGGGTACAGCAAAAACTTTTGAAGATGTTTTGAAGAAAGAACTTAAAAAGATTTCTTTTATAGACATTGTTGTTCTCACTCATATTGATTCAGATCATATTGCTGGATTAATAAAATTTGTTAAACATGCATTTTTTAAACCAAGTCAAATAGGTAAATATTGGTTTAATTCCAGAAATATAAAATTTATAAGCAAAGGTGATAATATCAGCAGTGGACAAGTCACAACGTTTGAGGAACTATTGATTGATAAAGGCGATATTAAAGACAAGTTGGAGGAAGAAATTATTATAGGAAGTAAACCAATGTTGCCGGAAGGAATCAATATTGAGATCATTTCCCCTTCTAGAGAAATACTTGACAAATTGTATTTAAAATGGCCAGATTTAAGTAGTGAATATTTAAAAAAAATGGAAGATAGAAGTATTTCTTCAACGGTTAAACCTTCTCAAATTGATCGTGGAACTCTACAAGATTTAGCATTACTAGATGATAATCCTGATAAAGATATAATGGGTGATATTATTAATAGCTCGTCAATAGCTTTTATTTTGAAAACTTTTGACATGAGTATCTTGTTTCTTGGAGATGCACATCCTCATTTAATAGAACAGATTTTATCAGCTAAATATTCCATAGAAAATAAATTAGTGGTAGATTATGTTAAGATATCACATCATGGTAGCAAAAACAATACGACAAATGCTCTTTTGGATATGATAGACTGTGATAAATTTATAATCTCAACAAATGGAGGTAACTCAACTCATACCCATCCTGATAGAGAAACAATCGCCCGTATAATACATCATCCTGAAAGAGTAAAATCGAAGTATAATAAGCACCGTAAGATTTACTTGAATTATAAAATAGATGCTATTGAAAAAAAGGCAGGAAAATTCATATGCGATTTAGATAAGGAGGTTGGAAATTGGGAATTGGTTGAAAATACAAACATTTTAGAAAATGAATGAAGCAATTTTAAGTAATCTCTGTGTAAGAATAACAATTATTATCAATAATAAAGAAGTTAGTCACGGTACGGGTACTTTAGTGAAAGGCAAAGAGGGCTTTTTTGTAATTACGGCGCACCATTGTATTTATGGTGATGAAAATGAATACGAAAATGTTAATATCGGAGAAATAATTATAGAAAAACAAACAGCTTTTAATGCCCCTTTTGATAGAATTGAAATTGATAGAATAACAGCATCAAATCCTAATGATGATTGGGTTATCATTAAAGTGAAATTACAAAATGAGGATGAATTCTATGCAAATGTAATGGTTTCGAATAGTTTTAACATTAATAATCCTGTGCATTTTTTGGGATTTCAATTTGTGAATAGGGAAGAATATAGGTCATTTAAAAGTAGAGTTCTCAACGAAATATCTGGTAAAGAATTTCGTATTACTTTAGCAGAGCAGGATAATTTTAAAGGAGGTGCTGATGATGCAAAGGGGTTATCTGGGAGCGGAGCATTCATTTTAAATGGTGGACGAATTTACCTTGTAGGACTTCTTAAAAAGGTAAAGGGGGATGAAGCATTTAATAATGATATTAAATGTTGTGCGATAACTGATATTGCACAGGAGATTGGTCTCGATCTTACGGACATAAAAATAGATACTTCGATAGATAATTGGGGAAGTGATCAATTTAGTGAAATTATCGTTACAGATGTAAGAGATTTGATTGAAAAAATTAAAGCAGTTAATAGTAGTTTTTCTCAAACTAGAATAGATAGGCTTTGTCGTCAACTTGCATTGGGAAAATCAGAATTGACAAGTATTTTTGAACGTGATATGAGCGCAATAAAATATAGAATTTTCGAGGAATGTCAAGAGGTGTTGGAAAATTTTGTGGAAGCGAATTCAGGTACAGTTTTATCAAAAAATCAAATAGAGGATCTGATAGGTGATTTTACAAATAAAGGAATTGAGATTATCAAAATTAAATCTAAAAGGTATAGATATCCTAATCTAGATGATAATTTGATACGTCAGATTGTGTTGGATCTTATTAACGAATGTTACCTTTCTTTTGACAAACAAGGAATATATGAAAACTAGAAACTCAGCAAAGAAACGATTAATGTTTATCCAGAAAGAGGATTACAATTTTTTGGCATATAGTACTATAATATTATTAGATAAATTGAATTGTACATCTGAGTCTAATAGATTTAGAGATTTCAGAAAGATAGCCTATCTAGTTGATTTTGTAAATGAAGGGGGAATACCTGATGAGTTTTCACAAAAAGACTTAACAAATATTTATGTTAAGGCACAAATAAAGAAAAAACTAATGCATCATTTAGTTATAATTTTAAAGAATAAAAATTATATCAAGGTTTCTATAAATGAATCTTCAAAAACTATTGATCTTTGGCTTAATAAGGAGGATGTGCCGATAGATTTTTTTAACGAGATAATCTTTCAAAAAGAAATGCGGAATGTAAATGATTTAAAGAGTGTCATGACAGCAGGTATAAGAAGTATTACAATTAAGACATTAGTAGAGAAGATTTTCAACAAAAACAATGTATTGACGTGGGAAGTTTAATTATTAAAAAAGTAAAATATTCGGGTGAAAAATATTATTATGAATCTCCTGAATTACAAGAAGGAATTAATATAATTCTTGGAGATAATGATTCTGGAAAAAGTACCTTCAGTTATTTTATTGAATATGCACTTGGTGGAAAAGTAAAACCTTTTGAAGATGATACCGATGGCTCACGTTATTCATTAATTATAGAGGATAAGAATAATTTTGTGCAAATTGATATTCTAATTGATCAAATCCCTTATTCCATTAAGAGATTTATTAATCACCAAGACATATTTATAAATAATGGAGACTTAACAGAGAGATTTCCCATAAATAGAAAACCAGGTATAACTATTTTTTCTGATTGGCTATTAGGAAAGCTTCGTATTCCCGTATTTGAAATGTATCTTGGTGCCTCTCATTGGTATTTTAATTTTAATGATCTTTTTCGGCTACTTAACTATGATCAAAATACAGAACCAAGAAAGATATATAAATCTCCAGTTGCTGAAAATTACATAGCAGATTCAATTATTATTAGAAAATCAATTTTCGAAATTCTTTTGGGAATTTCATCTGCAGAATACTTTAAAAAGCTTGATATCGCAAAAGCCGCATTAAAACAAAGGGATACTGCAAAAGCTTTATACGAAAATTATAAAGCAAATCATGACATATATGAATCAAGTGATAAGCTAAATGAAATTAAAAAAGAAGTAACAGTTAATTTAGAAAATTTAGAACTTGAGCGTGATTCATATTTAAAGAAAGAAACAACTGTTAATGATAAAATAGGAGAATTATCCGATATACAAGCAAAATTACTATCTCTCGAATTAAGAAACTCAGAAGATAGAGTATTACTTAGTACGCTTCAAAATGAACAAACAAAAGTAAATCAATTACATTATAATTTAGAACAAGAGATTTATCAGATTCAAAAAATTATTTTCACACATGACAAATTAGATTTATTTTCAATGGAAGTATGTCCATTTTGTATGAATAAAAAAGATGTGGAAGAAGGGATTTGCATATGTGGATCAAAATTCAACGATGACGATTATGAAAAATTTGTTTACCATTCCAGTGAATATAAAGAGATTTTGTCTCATAAAGAGAAAAGTATTAATGCTATTACTTTAGCTAAAGAAACCTATCAAAAAGAAATAGATGAAAAAAGTCGAAGTATTTCCAATAATTTGATACTTATAAAAGAATATACTGATAAGTTAAAAATAATAATTGAAACAGCAGAATTTGCTGGAAATACGACAATTGTAGATGGGTATAACGATAACATTTTCAAGTTGAAGGAATTGTTATTACAAATAGACTTCAGCTTAAAAACAAGTTCTCAGTTGGCAGAACTCAAAAAAGATTTTGATGAAAAAAACAAAAAATTTGGAATCGTTCAAGGAGAATTGAATAAGGCAAAAGCTGAATATGACAAGAATAATTTGGGTACAATTGAAAAATTCAATACGGTTTATAATGACTTATTATCCAAGTCTTCATATGAAAGCACTACTGCTCATATTGATGAAGATTATATGCCTTTTATAGATAACCGTGAATACAAAGCTAAAAGTGGTGATGTTCCCAAACGATTAATGTATTACTTTACAATTTTAACCCTTGCTCTTAAGTTATCTTCTGTAAAACATCCTAGATTCTTATTAATTGATACTCCAGAAGATTCTGGAATAGATACAGATCATCTAAATCAAAATTTAGAGCTATTAGAATATGCTATTCAATTAGGCAAACAGAAAGATGGTAGTATAAACAGTTTTCAAGTAATTTTAACTACCGGATATGGTAAATTTCCAGATTCATTTGAAAAATATGTTGTAGAAAGATTTTCAACAAAAGAAAAGAATTATATTTTAAAACCTAATTAAATAATCGGTTTTAAAATATAATTTCCCTATAAATCGCATTTATTTCTTATGTGAAAAAGATTATAATTTTTTATTTGTATGCAAGAAATAATATTATCCTTAAATTGTGGTAATATTATTGAGATCTATTTTTTAGAAGTTGGTTATATTCTTCTAAGAGTTTTAAATATTTATTTTTCCAATATTCAGCTTGTGACTCATCAATTTGATAATCTGTGGTTGCTTCTGTTATTGCTTTCTGAAAAGGATGAAATTCTTTAATTTCTTCTTTAAAATCATAATGAATAATTTTTCCTATTTCTAGTATTAAATCCAAGGAAACATTACTATTTTCAAATACAAGATACATCCACCTTCTACTTTTTGATAATCTTTTTGCTAATTCACTAATTGGAATTCCGCTTTTATAAACTGCTTTTTTAATTATTTCTCCCCTATGTTGCATAATCCAAAGGTGAATACTTTGGTGAGAAATTATAGTTACAATTATTTCACACATGTGTAAAATAATTGTATTTTTACGCTACAAATTATACATAATTATTCATTTGTGTGAATTATATGTGTATAAGACATAATCTTTTTTTTAAATAATTAATCAATACAAGTATGAAAAACACTTTACTATTATTTGCAATAACTTTTGCTTTTTTACAAGAAAATCAAGCACAATCATCACAAGAATTATTAGAAAAGAAACGTTACGAGTGGAATTATAGTCAATGTGAAAAATGTAAAGAAAATCCATTCACCTTCGATCAAAAAATCGTTAAATATTTTGTAGAAAATATTTACGATAAAGATAATAGAAACTCATTTGGGGCAAGTAAAGAAGAGAAAGACAGTGATGAAGATTATAAAATTAAAGTTGATAATGCAAAATCAGAGATGATTTCTATGGAAGTTTTTTCAGATTCGACGACTACTACAAAAATTGGTACAGTGAAACTAACACAAGTTTTGCCAACAGAAATTTTTGTGATGTTAGCTTTCAAAGAATATAGCGGTTTAAAAATGATAAAATCTTTAAAGGACAAGAAGATATATGTAATTAAAGAATATGCTTTTGATTTTAGAGACTACCATTATACTAATGGAGGTTCAATTATTAAGATGTATACAGATCCATTAGCACTTCAAAAAGAAAAATTAGCAGTTGCAAATTATCGGACAATATTAAATAATGCTATAATAACAGTTAATCAAATAGAAGCTATACAAAAAAAACATACTTTTCAAAGAGTCAATCAATACGGTCATGTCTTGTCAACACATTATGATACTACTAAATTTACAAAGATCGAAATTGTTACATATAAACAATTATTAAAGAAATTAAAGATGCAACGTGAAAATGTAATTACAAAAAATAAAGAGACAATAGGGACTAAATCTTTACAGTATGATTTATTGGATATACCTGATTATGGAAAACAAACTAGAATTGAAGATGCCTATCAAACTTATATTAACGATTTTGGTTATATTGAATAATTCAAAACGATCAAACAGAATGAGAATTTTTCCACTCCCTATGCTATTTATTGTATAGGGAGTTTTTTTATATCCGTCGGTATTTTTATGAAATATCAAGACAATGAATAAAATAAGATTGACATTTTATTATATTTGAATAATGCTCAAGAGATGAAAAAAAAAATATAGATTTAATCAAAAAATGCGGAGGTGATTTTTGATTGGAATTGGGTTATTAATATCACTGTGATTTGCAATAAATGGGTGAAATTTATAATTAGTTTTCTAATGGTTGACTAGAATGTGTTTTAGTTTTAGTAAAATAAGGAGTAAACAGTATAGAAGGAATATGTAATTTTTTAAGATTTTATAGATTTATGAAAACCTCTCAGAAATGGGAGGTTTTTTTGTTTTTAGATAGAAATTTTATTGCTTTACGGAATACCTCAATTTTGCAGGGAATTGTTTATGTATATTCGCTATTAGAAAATAATATTTTAAATGAATTTTTTAAATAATTAACTTATCTCAAATATTGAATGAAAACAAAATTACTTTTAATTTTTCTAATTTTTGTAACAATACAAATTAATGCTCAACAACAAATCTATGATTTTAAGAGCACTCCCTCAGTTTTTAAAACTTTTAATGATAAGATTATATTTTATGGTAATCAAGAAGATACTGGTCGGGAATTATGGCAAAGCGATGGAACTTCTACAAATACAAGATTATTAAAAGATATATATCCTGGTACAGAACCATCAGTAAAATCAGGTTCGGCAATTTTAAATGGTAAGTTCTACTTTATAGCAAGAGATGCGAGTTCTGAGGGCGAAATATGGCAAACAGATGGAACTGAATCTGGCACTACAAAAGTGACAAATTTTATTAATGGAAAAACTTATAAGCTTACGGTTGTGGGTAATTATATATTTTTCTTAGTTGGACTAGATTCTAATCATCTTCAAGTTTGGAAGACAGATGGAACAACTGAAGGAACAGTATTGATTAAGGATATTTTAAATATTTGGAACAATTCTACTTTCGAAGGAAAATGTAATGATACTTTTATATTTACAATTCAGCCAGCTTCAACTATGAACTCGAAAGTATGGCGAAGTGACGGAACATTGGGTGGAACTTATCCTATAACTTCGGAAATGGATGGAAATGGATCTGACGCTGGTGGTACTACAGGTCTAACTCAGTATATAGTACATAATAATAAGCTATATTTTGTTAGCAGATATTCTTTATATGAAACAGACGGAACTCTTCAAAACACTAAAACTATTGGTAATGTCTGGAATGCACAACAGAATGTCGTACAACACAGTGATGTTATAGAAGCAAATAATAGTCTATATTTTATGTTTTATTCATCTGATATAAATAAATTATCAATTTTTAAGTTTGATGATGTTGCTAAAAATGTAAGTGAAGTTTATACTAATACTAGTAATAGATATTTTTCTCCGTCTAATTTTTCGAAAACAGATAATTCATTACTTTTCTGCGCATCAAATGCAACAGGGGGCACATCACTACTATCGTTAGGTCTTAATGATTATTCTGTAACAGATTTGAAAGAATTAGCAAAAAATGATTTGCAAAGACCTGATTTCTTTTTTGTCTCATCTTATGATGCAGCCACAATTTATAAAATTAAGCAGGATGAGTATTTTATTACGTCGGGTGTTGATGAAAAAAATCTAAGAAAAGGATGGATTGTGAATAATAATTTGCAAGCAATTGAAAATATTAGTGCACTTGATAATGTAGTACAGGCTATTGTTTATAAAGAGAATTTGTATTATGGAAAGGATAAAAAATTCTGGAAATATGCAAATCATTTAGGCCTTGGGTCAATAGGAGATAAGTCGACTTTAGCATTTTATCCAAATCCTTCGACTAATTTTATAAATTTACAGGTCGAAAATAACAACCAAATTGATAATATTCAGATTTTTGATTTGAATGGGCAATTAGTAACTAATGAATCTGATTTTAGTAATAATAAAATTGATGTGTCTAAGCTAAATCAAGGAACATATATTCTTAAAGCTAAGATTAATGGTGCAATAATTTCAAAAAAAATAATAATAAAACAGTAAAAAAATAAATTAAACATAAAAAGCATCAACCATGGTTGGTGCTTTTCTGTTTTAATGCAAATATTTCGAAGTATTTTTTATTGTATATTTAAAACCAAATCCTGAAGTTATAATGAATATTGTATTAGAAAATAAAGGAATCCAAACAGATACATTTTACCTGCCGGCTTTTGTTTTGCTGGAAGGCGAAGTGGTTGTTTTATTTTTAAATAATCGCGGTCATTACAATGATACTGAAATGTTTCTGAAGGATATTTTTTGTGGTAAAATTAAGCATGAAAATGTGATCCTGCATCGAAAGATGAAATATGTAGATTATTTTAGAAGATCATACTTTAGGGATACTTTTTTCCCTTTGACAGTAGGAAGATATCTTAAGAAAAACGCAGATCTTAAAAGTCCTTTTCCTAATAGAATATATGAAGATAAATGGATTAAAAAAGAAACGAAAATAGAGAAGCTGGCAGGAACTCAAAGAAAGCTTTTGACTTTATATGCGACTCTTTCAAAAACAAAAGATATAGTATTTGATTTACCCGCACTGGATTGGGAAGGAACTGAGTTTGCTTTTAAGATGGTGGCTGATGCAGTAAAAGATGGAGGGTCAGCGATTTTGCTTGATGGTATTGAGAATATGAAAGAATACGCAGCAGAATTCATTGAATTAGAATGGAATAAGGATAAGCTGCCACCTATAAAAGAATTTAAATTTAAATTTTAAAAAAATAATGCGAGATTACATTGTTTGGAGATAGGGAAAGTATAGAAATTTGTTTTTTTAGATTTCTTTAATCAATAAAACCTCTCAGAAGTGAGAGTTTTTTTTATATTTTAGTGTTATGAAAAATACTGTCTATTATATTCTGTTTCTTTTTGTTACGGTTTTTGGTTACACCCAAAATAAGCAATTGTTGCAAACGGGAATTATTATCGATTCGGTGAAAATTACAACTAATCCAGCGGAATCGTACGCAATATATTTTCCTAAAAAATACGATGCTAAAACTCCATTGGCATTGGTTTTTATTTTTGAACCAGGCGGAAAAGGAAAAAGAGGGATTGAGCCTTTTATTCTGGCTGCAGAAACCTATAATTATATTTTGGTATGTTCTAATACCTTAAGAAATGGATCTACCCAAAATAATATTGCTGTTGCCAATAGATTATTCGATGATGTATTGCAAAAATACGCCGTTGATACTTCGCAACTTTATATATCAGGTTTTTCGGGTGGTGCAAGATTAGCTAGTTTTTTCGGAATATCCTCGGGCGCTTTTCAAGGAATTATTGCTTGTGGCGCTTCTTTTAATGGTACGGATAAGTTTATACCTCCTTCTAATAATTTCTCCTACGTAGGCATGGTTGGCGATCGGGATATGAATTATCAGGAAATGATAGAAAACAAAGCGTGGCTGGATAAAGCAAAGATTGTAAACACACTTTTTGTTGCTCATGTAGAACATGTTTGGCCCAAACAATCTGAAATGCTTCGCGCATTTGACTGGCTGGAAATTCAGGCTTATAGAAAAAATATAAGACCAAAGAACGATACAATTATTAAAAGAATTTATGATACCAATTTACGAATAGCCGATAGTTTAAAGGCGAATAAAGAAATGGTACTTTCGGTGAATGTCTACGAAAAAGGGATTACTCTATTTAATACAAATGAAGACAACATTCTAAGAGCTAAAATTGCTGAGATCAAAAAATCCAGAGAATATAAAGATGAAATAGCAAAAATAGAGAAGACAAAGGTTTTGGAAAATGAAATTTTAGACAAACTTTCGCTTCGCTTTGACCAGGAATTAAAATCGGCTAAGAGTAATAGTAGTTTTAAATTTTGGAAATCTGAAATTAAGGATTTGAACGTTATGAAGTTAGACGGCAAAAATCCTTTAGTCCAGAATATGGCTATTAGAGTATTATATTGGTTTCAGGTTTTGGTTTATGAAGTTGGGCAGGAAAATAAAAGAAACCAACAAAATGATAAGTTTGCTTATTGTGAAGAATTGTATAAAATTATTACAGAAACAAATTAAAAAAGTATCAGGGACAAAAAGAAACTTTCTTTTACCGTTTAGTCAAGCTTAATTGCCTTTACTTTTTCAGGATTTTTTAGGCTTACGTTTCAATTTTGCAAGTATGGCATCGGCTTTTTCATTTTGACAGATGAATTGTAAAGCGTCAGCATAACGATAATAATATATGGGGTCTAAATCAGATGTCAAGGCAAACAATTCACCGTACCATACCGCAGCTTTTTCCAGTTTACAATTAGAATAAGAAGAATTTCCTAATTTTTGGAATAAATCTACTGATTTATAGCCTTTTGCAGCAACTTTTTCGTAGGTCTCTATTACATTAACATAAACGTATTTGTCACTTACTTTATCGGTTACATAGTTTTTTTCATTTTGCGCAGAAATACGAAATGAAAAAATTGTTAGTAGTGCTAAAAGAACTATTTTTTTTTGCATAAGTAGTAGTTTAAAAAAATGTTAGGGGCACTCATTTTTTTCCTTTATTGAATAATTTATAATGTAAGAAAATTTCATCTTTTTGTTTAAAAGGGTGATTTTTGTTTGCAAATGTATGTAAATCAATGACATAAAAACATAAGTAAGTGTTTTTTTTAGGAACAAAGCACATTAAAAATCTTTATTCTGCAGTGATTTGAAGTAGTGAAACTTCTCAAAAACGTCTTATTTGGACAACAGTATTTGTTTTGAATTATAGCAAGCAAAAAAAAAATCAGGAAAAATAATATTAAAAAAAATGGTCTGAATGTGGAAAGCCGTAAAAGGATTACAAAGATTACATTTATTTTAGCACAACGAAGGTGGAGTTCAGAAACCACTTAAATAAACGAGGAGTTCCTGAAAATCCTAAAGAGTAAGAAAACAAAAATAAAATACCACCAATCATGATTACAAAATTATTTTACAAAACGGCTCTTTGCCTTGGTTTAATCTTAGTAATGCAACAAAATTGTTTAGCACAAGCAAAAACAAAAGATGAATTAAAAGCAGAACGTGAAGTTTTGAAATCTGAAATGAAATCTAAAGATTCAGAAGAGCGTAAAGCAAAATTGGAGAAATTAACTGCACCTAAAACTTCAGGTATCTCAAGTGTTGACGGGCTTGCATCAAATTCAACTCAAATGTTAACTTCTACAAAAGAAATTAATACATTAGTTCCTGAAATGTACAAAAGAACTGTTGGAGAATCTGTTGACGGTGTTGCAGATGTAACGGTTAAAAAACCAACTTTAGATGAACTTAATACTTTAGGTTTAAACATTGCAACACAAATTAAAACAGTATCAGATGCATCAGCAACTGTTGCGACAGCTTCAACTGATTTAAAAAGTGCCGGAATGATGCAAGCGCCTAAAGGAGCAAAATCATTAAGCTACTCAAAAGATGTTATGGCTTTAGTTTTACCAGAATTAAACTTAAACTTAAAAGTGGTAAACAATCTAATCTCTACTTTAAAATCATCAGGAAACTACTAATATGAGAAATTTTAATTTTCTTTTGTTACTGTTTGTGAATAGTCTGGTAGGCTATTCACAAGGGGTAACAAAACCCGTTATAGGTGTTGCTCAATTTACTTCTGAGGTAGACTCTAAATATTCAGGAGCAGTTGCTGAAAAAGTAGTTCAGATTGTTACTAATTCAAGACGTTTTACTGTTGTCGACAGAACAAGTTATGACAAAGTGAAAGACGAATTGGAATTTCAAAAAACAGAGGCTTTTCTTGATAGTAAAAACACTGCAAAACAAGATGCTGCCCTGGCGGCTGAAAACATGATCATTGGAAATATATTGAAAATGAGCGTGTATGCAATGAAAAATACAGATGGCAGTGTAAATGGTTATAAATCCAGTGTTGCTTTTACTTTAAAAGTAAATGAAGTAGAAACTGGAAAAACAACAGAAGCCGAAAGTTTTCAAACAGAAGTTAGTCCATTAATGTTATCTCCTGAAAGTGCTGTAAATGAAGCTCTAAAATCTATTGAGCCTAAATTGAGTGCCTATTTTATCAAGACATTTCCATTAACAACTAAGATTAGTAAAGTCCTGGCTACAAAAAAAGAAGCAGCTTCGACTGTTTTAATTGCTGGTGGTAAAGAATTTGGTTTTAAAGAAGGTGACAAACTAATTGTTGAAAAAAACGAACTGATTGACGGTAAACCTTATCCATCGCAAATTGGGGAATTAAAAGTAGTTAAAATTGCTGGAAGTGATTTTTCTGAGTGTTCTGTTTCAGACGGAGGAAAAGAAATTTTAGCAAGATTTAATGCTGCCGAAAAATTAACGTGTAAACTAATCGTAAAATAACATAGTATGATTTTACAAAAAAGAATAAGTGTTGTTATTCTGTTCTTATTTTCAGTAATACATGGCTTTAGTCAAAAAACAGTTCCAGCTTCTCCGGTTAATTATCTTTCCGGAAACGCAGGAACCATTACAATGAGAGCAATTGGTACAGGTGGAAATCAACAAGACGCAATTAGTGAAGCAGAAAAAAGTGCTATCAACGTATTACTTTTTAGAGGACTTCCGGAATCAGAGCAAAAAACGGCTTTAATTGGCAGTAATGAATCTGAAGAAATAGAAAAGCATAAAGAGTATTTTGATAAGTTTTATACTCAAAAAAGATATAAAAGCTTCATTATGTCGAGTATTCCGGTAGGCAAGTTTGCAAGACAAAACGGAGGTAAGAAAAGTTTGCCTTTGGATGTTAAAGTCAATTTAGCGGCACTACGAGCAGATCTTGAACAAAATAACATAATCCGCAAGTTTGGATTTTAAAATAAAAGATATGAAATATAAAGGTATTAATTGCATTGTTTTATTTGTAACGTTATGCGTTACAAATTTTGCGTTTGGTCAAAATGCGGCAACAAGTACAGGCGGGCAAGTTGTAACAGTTCAACCTAAGATCATGGTGATTCCTTACACAAGAGAAGGAGAAGATTTGCGAACTGTTCTGGAAGACGATCCAAATAAAAGAATTGCAATAACTAAAATAAAAGAAGGTTTTGACAGCAGAGGTTTTACAACTGTTGATTTTATTGCAAAATTAAAAGCGGCTAAGGATAATCATGTTTTTACTTCTGATAATCAAACTGATATAAAATCTCAGATTGTTCAAATGTCTGGTGCTGATGTGTATGTGCAAGCCGAAGTCATTATTGATAATGCAAGTTCTGGAAATTCAGTTAAATTAATTTTAACAGGTTATGAAGCATCAACCGGAAATTCATTAGCAAATAAAGTTGGTGAAAGCGGAAGATTTTACACAGAAGACTACAACAAATTAGCTTCTAAAGCTGTTGAAAGTTGTATTCAGGATTTCTTAAATGTAATGCAAGCCAAATTTACAGATATTGTAAACAATGGTAAATCAGTAATTGTTGACATTAGTTTTGATGCAGGTTCTCAACATAATATGTCATCAGAAATTGGTTCGGATGGTTTGCCTTTATCAGATCAGATTGAAGCATGGATGGAAAAGAATGCATTCAAAAATAATTATCATATCCAAGGTACAACAGATTTGAAAATGATCCTTGACGACGTTAAAATTCCATTAAAAGATCAGGCAACCGGTAATAATTACAACCCGAATAAATTTGCTCTTGAACTTTTTAAATTCTTTAAAGGATTAGGATTGCAACCAGCAAAAGATGTTAAAAGCAGTACTATTTACATTACAATTAAATAAATAGAGATGAAAAATATTTACTTTATAATAATCGCTTTGTTTTTTTCATTGGTATCAAAGTCACAAACAAGTAAGGATATCGGAAAAATTTCTCTTTCGGTAGTTGTTCCTGAATATATGGAGGATTTAAGTGAGTCTCAGCTTTCAAAACTAGATGCAAAAATTTCTCAGATCGTGACAGCTTCGGGATTGTCTGATTCAGGTTACGGCAACAACTTTGTTATTTATCCAAAATTTGCGGTTAATGAAACTAGTGTTGTTGAAGGCGGAATGCAAAACATTACAGTAGTTTCTGTTGATTTTAGTTTATTTGTGAAACAAGTAGATAATAATATTTTGTTTTCAACAATTAGTAAAACGATCAAAGGGAGTGGAAGCAGTAAAGAACTGGCACTCACAAACGCAATTACCAAAATTGCAGCAAACGATGCCGGGTACAAAAAGTTTATTGATGAGAGTAAAACTAAAATTTTTCAATATTATGAAACAAAATGCTTTGATCTTATAAAAAAATCAGACGGATTTGTAAAAACACAACAATATGAAGAAGCTTTAGGTTTGCTTATGTCGATTCCTGATGCCGTGAGTTGTTATAGCCAGGTTCAGGTAAAAGCAATCGAAGCATACAAAGGTTTTCAAAAAAAGAATTGTGCTAAACAAATGCAATTGGCGAGAAATACAATCGCAACAAATGATTATGTCGAAGCATTGAATATTTTATCTGAAATTGATCCTTCTTCTCCTTGTTTTAAAGAGTCACAAACTATCGCAAAAGTCGCTGAAGGAAAAGTGAATGCAGAGGAAAAAAAGCAGTGGGATTTTCAAATGAAACAATATAATGATGAAGTAAGTTTAGAAAAGCAAAGAGTTAATGCTATAAAAGATATTGCTGTTTCGTACTATAAAAGCCAAACATCAGATATTAATTATACAGTAATTGTAAAATAGAAAAGCTGTAGTGAATTTAGCTTTATCTATTATTACTACTTCATACCCTGATTTGTTTCTTGATATTTATACAGATCATTTTATTTTGATCTGATTTAGAATAAGAAAAGGGAAGTAAACAAAAAAGCATCAGCCGTGGCTGATGCTTTTAATTTTTTAGGGCAAAAAAATTAACGACGGAAAGAAGGGCTTTCGTTTACCGATTCGTCAAGCTTAACTGCTTTTACTTTTTTAGCTGCAACTTTAATTTCGTGTTTTACAACTTTACTGCTTTCTTTTACTTCTAATGTATAAGTTCCAGAAGGAAAACCTTCTAAGCTTATTGTTTTTGAAATCTCTAATTTGTCTGCAGCAGAATCTCCTTTGTAAACTAAATTATTGTTTTCATCATAGATAGAGAAAATTGATTTTTCAATGGTGTTTATAGCAAAGCTAACTACTTTTCCATTTCCGGTTTTTATATTTAAAATATAATCACCTTTTCCATCAATTGCATAAGTAAAAATTGTTGTTAAAAATACGGCAACAACTAAGCCCATTTTGATAAATTTTGTCATGTCTTTTTTAATTGTTTATTACTATTTGAGGCGAGCCCAAAACTAAAAATTAAAATTTAATTTTATGCAAAAAAATCACTTTTTTATAAGTCTAAATTGCTGAATTAAAGATGTTTCAGAGTTTTGGCTGAACTATGTACGTAATTACTGGGCTCGTAGATGTTTTTTTTAGTATTTTTTTAACCCCGTAAAAACCAGTCTTTTGAAATTATTAAGAATAGTTTTTCAAAAAAGATAAGTTGAGTGAGAGCCGGAAAAAAATAGGCATAAAAAAACAGCTCGAGAACGTCTAAGGAGCTGTTTTTTGAAGACTATTATTTTAATTTTTCAATAAGTCTAATCTCACTTTTAGACTTCCTGAATTCAGAATTTTTTAGCGTACTGCAACGCTGGATTCTTTAGCAGAAAAAACTGCTTTGTAAACTGAAGAAACTGCTTTTTTAGACAAAACCGTAGTATCGTCAGTTATTGTAATTTCATGTTTTACTTTTTTTACATTATCTTCAACTTCAAGATAGTAAGTTCCGGCTGGAAATTCTTCTAAACTAAAAGTTCTCAAAATTCCGTCTTTACCTGAAGCAGATTCAGCATAAATTAGAGTACCATCTTTGTCATAAATTGCTAAACTGGCCTTTTTTACCTGATTAAGGGCAAACGTAATCAGTTTTCCATTCGTTTTTATTACGTGAAGATTAAAATCTTCATTCCCGTCGATTGCATAAGTACTCATTCCTGTGAAAAGTACAGCACATACTAAACTCAATTTTAAAATCTTTTTCATGTTATTT